>Ga0209463_1000371_pt1 | contig 38057 bp, 34 predicted proteins | sample AgamicMgSfrz_FD_187169 | JGI IMG/M metagenome (GOLD analysis project Ga0209463, IMG submission 187169) | Agave microbial communities from Guanajuato, Mexico - Mg.Sf.rz (SPAdes) (version 2) | ecosystem: Host-associated > Plants > Phyllosphere > Phylloplane/Leaf | place: Guanajuato, Mexico...
CAAAAAGCTAGCAAACTGGACATGGAAAGGACCATGTCCAGCGTAAAACACATGATGTTTTTATCAAAAAAATGTGAAAACCCCACTTTTACTTGAAGTAAAGGTGGGGTTTGTCTACGGTCTGAAATATACTTATACAAGTATATTTTATTTCAAAAGGAGTTCTAATTGATAGAAACTTTTGAAATAAATATAATTAAGCACAAAATCATATATAGCTAATAAACATCAAAATGCTAATTTTTATTCCAAATTAATCAGTTTGTGCTTCCTTCCACTGCTCAAGCTCCGAGACTGTTAGTAATTGATATCCTTGTTTGGTCAATTCCTTGATGATCGTGACAGCCGCGTTGGCAGAGGTGTCATAGATGTCGTCGTGCATTAAGACGATTTCTCCGCTAGACGCATGTGTAAGAATGTAATTTGCGACGTATTGGCTGTTACGATATTTCCAGTCTTCAGGATCTACGTCCCAAAGCGTGACTTTCATGTTGACAGCCGCGTTGATCTGTCCGTTTGTTCCACCATATGGCGGCCTAAAGTGAGTCGGTGTGAATCCGCCTGCTTTTTCAATGATTTGCTGCGTTTCTTCTACTTGTTTGATGGCTTGTTTTAATGGCAGTCTTGTGAGTAAAGGATGACTATAGGAATGATTTCCGATTTCATTTCCGCCTTTTCTGATTTCACCCAGCATATCGGGATAATATTGAACCCTGCTTCCTAATACAAAACATGTTGCATGTCCTTTGTTTTCTTTTAAAGCTGTTAAGATTTTTGAGGTCGTTGATGGATTTGGTCCATCATCAAATGTAAGGGCAATGGCTTTTTGATTTGGGTTGAATACTCCCTGTTTTGACAGTTTTACAATCTTTCTTTTTGCGATCGGTTCTTTTTTCTCGTTTTTGTTCTTTTCTTTATTGATGTATTCTGGCTTTAACATGCCTTTAAGCAGTGTTTTCTTAATCGCCAGCACTTGAGGGCCTTGTTTGTCTGGTGCAATTTGCCCTGCTGGGAAATAGAATTCAATAAAACGATCTTTGATGGCAAAATACTGATAATGCTCTGCCTTAGGAGATGTTCCTTGTTTGAGCAAATGCTCGTTTGCAGCAAGAGAGCGATCTTTCTTTAACTTCTCAAATGTCATTTGAGACAGTTTTTCCAGACTTTCTTTTTTTGATAAAAAAAGATCATCTATTGATAAAAAATGCTGTTTCTTGAAATCAAAATTGAATATCTTCGTTTCATGTGCACCTTTTACTCCGCCTTTCCATTCATATGTATTGAATTTGATCGCAGCAGTTTGTTTGGCATAATGAGTAATCTCGTAATCTATGTTTAATTCGTATCGATGATCTTCATCGACATCACTTGCTTCACTAAATGATGTTTTGAATTTGTCCAGCGTTGTTTCTGCAAATCTTTTCATCTCTTGATCTAGCTTTTTTTGATGAAACACAGGATAGTTCACAGCATATCTCAAGTATCTCCCGTCATTCACGAGGGTCACAATTTCAACTTTTTTATAGCTCGCATCCGGTTCTACCTTCTTCTTCTCTGTCCCGCTTGCCTGCTGATTATGATAAAATGCAGTGATTCCGATGATCATCGCAAGTCCGCATAGGACGAGACTGACTTTCCATTTCATTGACACAATAATTCTCCTCTCGTGATGCCCTCATTCCTGAATGACGTGTGTTTGTAGGATAGACTTTGCGCGAACCTAATTTAGTTTTCAAAAAACACACTCGTCACATTTTAGACACATTTTAAAAGAGGAATAGAAAAAGGGCCCGATTTCTCAGCCCTAACATTACTTTTGCATATATAGTTGAAATAATTTCGTTTCTTCATCAATGGAACGCGCTCGATCAAATGCCGCCCTGACCGTCTTTGTATTGTTAATAAGCTCGTACAGCATGGTCAGCACAAAGATAAATGCTGCATTCCCATCGATGTAATCGTCCGGTGCCGAATAAGATGTAGCCCCTGCCTCTAAAAAAGCATCTGCTAAATTTTTCTCTCCTAGTGTGCAGCCTGTAGAGATGACATGAACTCCTTTTAAGGAGGCATACCGCTTGATTTCATTCGCTCCAAAGGCAGTATCTCTAGGCTCCCCATCTTCGTAAACATCTTCCCCTAATTCAGGCATGATAAATGCTCCTTCTTCACCGTGAAACGATAAAAGAAGGTAATCTATTTCTCCTCTAGCTCTACCAGATAACACATGAATCAGATCATTCGGTCTTCCAATCCAATGCATATCGACTTTCACACCGAAGTTTTCAAGTGCTGCACGCAGTGCAAAAGATTCCAGCTCACTATTGGGTCCTGCTGCTAATGTGATGCGCATGGCTTGTTGATCCACTTCTATCTCCTCCAGACTATGATAAAAATAAAACCATTTTTTCCTCATCTGCATATGTATCAGCCCATTTTAGCGCTTTTTCTTCGACAGCGTACGATTCAAATCCAACAGAGCGATAGAGGCGTTTGGCTGAGTGATTAGTTGTCACCACTGATAAATACATTTGCTCGATATCCTGCCGTTCTCGCGCAAAGGAAAGAGCTTTTGTCATTAAGGTCTGGCCTGCTCCTTCTCCTCGGGCACTAGGTGTTACATACATCGCTGTCAGATTCGCTCGGTGCTTTAACTTCTGCAAGGTTTCTTGGATGAGCGTGACTGCCCCCACAAGCTGTCCTTGATGAAAAGCGCCAAATGTCCACATAGATTTCGCCGAAGCAAAACGCGCTTTATATTTATCCTCTATATTAATTGGCTCTTCCTCATAGCTCATCGCAAAACCCTCTGGATTTAATCGCAGTGCTTCTAGTCTGAGTACTGCATATTCTTCAGCATCATCTGGTGTTAACAATCGAATATTCAGAAAATCGCCTCCAAAAGAATGATGGATACTTCCAATTTTATCTTGAAAAGAGTTTTTGATCAAAATTTTATTCCTGAATATAAAAAGGCATCCCATAAAAGGATGCCCCCTTCACTACCACTTACAGCGCTTCACCGGACGGCAGCAAGGGTTTTTGATATCACTGCCGCAATCGTATTCTTCTACAATATACTCGTTGTGAGTCGATTCAGTGACCGGATAGTAGTTTTCGATTCTTTTGATGTTTCTATTGACGTTTTTAATATGCGTTGGATGAATTTTTCTGATCGTTTGTTCATTCGTTCTTGTGTTGACAATTTGACGTGTAGGGAAAACAACCGTTTCGTTTCCTGCTTGGTTTCCTCTGCGAGATCCAAAGAAGAAATCATCTAATCGATTTCGGCTCATCTCAACACCCCTTCAAGTTGTCTTTCACTTACACTCTATCGTATGTCAGAGCCATCATTCGTGATTAGATGCATGTCTATTTTTTAAAAAATCCACTTTCTATCTATTTTTCTCTTTCTTTACAAAAGAACAATTTTAACATATTATACAAATGATATCTTACGAAGACAGGTCATCCATGAAAACAAAACATCAGCTCTTTTTATTCGATGCATTTTTTCCACTCATTATCAAATAAGAGGTGAACGATATGATCAACTCGACACAGCCATTCGAACGAAACAAGCTAGACATTGCACTTGAACTAACTCAATTGCATCTGAATCAATATCAAACAAATCATCCTGATCAGCTGAGTGAAATCTATGCGAAATATTACGCGCTGCTTGAAGTGCTGGATTTGTCTTCCTATGATCAATTGATTGATTTACTGCCAGATGAGCTTAAACAGACGCTTGAGTAAAAAACCATCTACCCACATGGGATAGATGGTTTTCTTTATTTTATACACGTGCAGCCATATCGGTTTCGATTTGCTCTAAGCTTCTTCCTTTTGTCTCGACTAGCACAAATCGGGTGAATAACAGCCCGATTAAGCAGATGACTCCGAATGAGGAGAAAATGACCCCAAAGCTGAATTGATCAGCCAGAATAGGGAAAACGAGTCCAACTGCTAACGATCCGGTCCAGTTAAAGGCAGAAGAGATACCTGCTCCGATACCTCTGACAGAAAGCGGGAAGATTTCGCCGATGATGATCCAGGTGATCGGTGCCCACGAGAAGGCATAGCACAAAATAAAGCAGCAAAGTGAAATCAATGTTACCCAGTTTAAAATTCCTTCACTAACGCCAAGTGCCCCTAATGCGGCTGGAGCAAAGAAAGAAAGGGCCATGCCCGATCCCCCTACGGTGAGAATCGTTCGGCGGTCGAAGCGGTCAACAAATTGTAAAAAGATCACGGTCGTGACGACAAAAATGACACCGACAATGACTGTAAAACCTGCGGCGACCTGCGGCGCAAGGCCTACATTCCGAGCGATACTCGTTGCATAATAGACAATGGAGTTTGCGCCTTGAATTTGCTGAAGGGTTGCCATTCCAACCCCAATGAAAAGAGCCATTCTGAATTTCTTTTGAAACAATTCACGAATCCCCGAGCGTTCTTCTTTGGCGACTTCTAAAATTTCCTGCATTTCTGATTCGATTTCTTTACGAGAAGAACGCAGTGATCCTAATACTTCCCGTGCTTTATGAGCCATTCCGTGTTTAATCAAATATCTCGGAGATTCAGGAAGCTTCAGCATACCAATATAAAGCACGATCGCAAATAAAGCGGCACTTCCCAGCATCCAGCGCCAGCTGTCCGGGATGGGCTCAAACACAAACGCGACAATATAGCTGAGCAATAGTCCAGTTACAATCATGAGCTGATTGAGCCCAGATAATTTCCCGCGGATTTTAGCAGGAGCGATTTCAGACATGTAAGCCGGAACCAAAGATGAAGCTGTTCCTACTGCTGTCCCTAAAAAGATTCGAGCGATGGTGAGTGAAATCTCTTCTGGTGCGACAGCTGATCCGATCGCCCCGACAAAAAAGATCACGGATGAGACCAAAATGAGTTTTCTGCGGCCAAATTTATCCCCTAAGAGACCGCTTAAGATGGAGCCAATGATGGCCCCGCACATTAATGAAGAGACAACGATTCCAAGCCATAATGGGCTGAGCTGAAATTCTTCCTGAATATGCCCTTCTGCCCCTGCAATAATACCAATATCATATCCAAATAAAATGCCTGCAAAGGACCCGAAAAAGAAGATAAATTTACTTGACACTTTTTTCTCCAAGTGGATGACCCCCTCACTTAATTAACCGCTTTCATTTCACCCAGTGCTTCTACTGTTGTAACCAGTAGAAGACCTTTCCCCATTCTATAAAACCACATATTCTGCATCGACAAGCTTTGCAAAATGAACAATTTGATCAACCGTTAAATTGAGAGACACGACTGTATGATGCCCCCCGCCTTCTTTAATCCATGCTTTGACGCCATCCTGAAAATTCGGTTTGATTTTCCACAATACACGCGCAACTGGTAAATGAGGTGCTGCTTCCTTTGGCTCAAAGGCTTCGACTTCTTGTATCAGCCATTTGAAATGAGTTCCAAAATCTGCTATGGAGACAACGACACCATCGCCTGCTTTTCCATCGAACACAAGACGCGCTGGATCTTCCCGGTTTCCGATTCCAAGTGGAGACACGACAATGACAGGTTTTGTATGGGCGAGCGCTGGATCTACTTCCAGCATATGAGATTGCAGCACTGCTTCCTCTCCAGACGTCATTTCATACGTGTAGTCCTCCATAAATCCAGTGGATTGATGATGACTCATCACCTTTAATAAGCGGTCCAGTGCGGCCGTTTTCCAATCACCTTCCCCAGCAAAGCCGTATCCCTTTGCCATCAGCCGCTGTACCGCAAGTCCAGGCAGCTGCTTCATCCCATGTAAGTCTTCAAAGTTTGTTGTAAAGGCATTATAGCCGCCTTCATCTAAGAAACGTTTGATGGCGATCTCATATCGCGCCTGCACCTTGACACTTTTTTCCCACTCTTCAACTGAATACGTTCCATAATTCACATCATATTGCGTTAAATACTCAGCAAATAATGCATCTACCTCTTCGTCTTCTACTGCATTTACATATTCGACGAGATCGCCTATTCCAAAGTAGTCAACGGTCCATCCTAATTGAATCTGCGCTTCGATTTTATCGCCTTCTGTCACAGCCACATGCCGCATGTTGTCACCAAACCGGGCTACTTTGATGTGAAAGCTCTCATGATAGGCAGCCGCAACGTCCATCCAATCAGCAATTTGCTGCTGCACTTCCGGCTTTAACCAATGACCGGTCACAATTTGGTTTTGTTTATTTAAACGTGCATTGATATAGCCATATTCTCTGTCTCCATGTGCGGATTGATGGAGATTCATATAGTCCATGTCGATCGTGTCCCACGGAATCTTTTCATAATATTGTGTAACAAGATGCAAAAGAGGCTTTTGCAAAAGACTAGTGCCGCGTATCCACATTTTTGCTGGAGAAAATGTATGCATCCACGTCATCACACCGACAACTTCATCGCGATAATTGACCTCTTTCATAAGCTTTGTGATTTGATCGGCACTGACAGCCAGGTCCTGCAAAATCACTGGATAAGGAAGTAAACCGCTCTCATTTAAAGCATCCGTCATCTTTTGTGCATCTGCTTTTACTTTTTGCAGTGCTTCATCACCATATAAATGCTGTGACCCAACGATAAACCAAAACTCTTTTTTCAGGCTTGTTAACATAGATATCCCTCTTTTCTTTATCTTGAAGGTTTTTGTCCGTAATACGCATGCTTTCCATGTTTTCTTAAGTAATGTTTATCTAAAATTCGCTGCGGCAATGGCTCCGCAAATTCGTTCAATTGCTTGGCAAAAAGGTTCATTTTGGCGACTTCGTCTAAAATCACACTGTTTGTGACCGCACTTTTTGCATCTTTCCCCCACGTAAACGGACCATGACCTTGAAGCAATACACCCGGCACCGCCATCACATCTAGGTTTCTCTTCTCAAACGTTTCGATGATCAGCCGGCCCGTTTCTACCTCATAACCGCGATTGACTTCTTCTTCTGTTAGAAAACGAGCGCATGGAACGGCGCCGTAAAATGTATCGGCATGTGTTGTGCCCATTGCTGGTAAATCAAGACCTGCCTGCGCCCAAACGGTTGCCCACATAGAATGGCTATGTGATATGCCGCCAATTTCCTCAAAGTGTTTGTAAAGAACTGCATGTGTAGCTGTATCTGACGAAGGACTGAATTCCCCTTCCACCACTTCACCGTCAAAGTTCACCACGACCATATCTTTTGCTGATAGTTGGTCATACGCTATGCCGCTCGGCTTAATCACAAACAAACCACTGTCACGATCACATGCACTGACATTGCCCCATGTAAATTTCACAAGTCCGTATTTTGGCAAATCTAAATTCGCTTGATACACTTCTTCTTTTAAGCGATCTAGCATACCGTCGTCACTCCTTTCTTTGGCATGAGATGCGCTACCGCTGCTTCTTCAATCGCAAGCCCCTCTTGATAGCGCTTTAAAAATTCATCAAAGCCTTTGACATCGAGTGGATCAGGCTCCATGAGCTCTTCTGATGTATGGGCAAATACGCGATGGGTGAGAAATTCAGCCAATGTTTGCTGCTGATGATGGACCATATATGAAGCAAGGACAGCCATCCCAAACGCACCGCCTTCTCCTGCTGTTGAAACGACTGATACAGGTGTATTCAGCGCTGCGGCAACCATTTTTTGTCCAACGAGCGGTGTTTTAAATAATCCCCCATGCCCTAGTAAGCGGTCAATCACTACATGTTCCTGTTCCTTTAACCGGTCCATGCCTATTTTCATAGCACCAAAAGCGGAAAACAAATGGGTTCGCATGAAATTAGCGAGGTTAAAGCGGCTTTCAGGAGACCTGACAAAAAGAGGTCTTCCTTCTGGCAGTCTCGTAATATTTTCACCAGAGTAATAGCCATAGCTTAAGAGTCCTCCGCCATCTCGATCTGCTTCTAAAGCTTGCTGCAATAAGGATTCGTATAACTTTTCTGATCCCACTTGCATGCCTAGTGCTTCAAATGCCTCTCTGAATATATTCATCCAAGCGTTTAGGTCACTTGTACAGTTATTCGCATGAACCATGGCAACTGGCAGTCCATCCGGTGTCGTGACAAGATCCACTTCTGGATGCACACCTTTTAGATCCTGCTCCAGGACAATCATGGCAAAAACCGACGTCCCAACAGAAATATTCCCGGTCCGTCTTTCTACACTGTTTGTCGCCACCATTCCCGTTCCAGCGTCACCTTCCGGCGGGCAAAATGGAATGCCTGGCTGCAAATGTTTTCCTTGATCCAAAATGGCTGCCCCTGCTGTCGTTAACACGCCAGCCTCTTCGCCTGCTAAATAGACACGCGGCAGAAGGTGGCGAAGCTTCCAAGGATAGCCTTTTTCTGCAATCAATGCTTCAAATTGCTGGAGCATTTCTTCATTGTAGTCCTTCGTTTCATCATCAATTGGAAACATCCCTGACGCATCGCCAATACCAATGGCCTGCTTACCGGTTAACAGCCAGTGAATATATCCAGACAAAGTGGTCATATATTCTAATCGGGATAGATGTTTTTCCTCTTCTAATACCGCTTGATACAAATGGGCAATGCTCCATCTTTCTGGAATATGAAATTGAAATACGTCTGTCAGCTTTTGACTCGCCTCGATGGTCACTCCATTCCGCCATGTTCGGAACGGAACGAGAACCTCTCCTGTATGATCACATGCCACATAGCCATGCATCATCGCTGATACCCCGATTGAGCCAATCGTTTGAATGGTCACACCATACTTTTGCTCGGCCTGTTCTTTCATCTCTCGATACGCCACTTGCAGACCTGTAATGATATCAATTAAGTTGTACGTCCATATTCCATCCTCGAGAAAACTTTCCCATTCATATGCACCTTGTGCAATTGGCTGAAATTCCTCATCTATTAAAATCGCTTTAATTCGTGTTGAACCAAATTCAATGCCTAAAGATGTCCATCCTTCTTTCAAGGCTTTGGCCGTCTCTTTGTGATCCACTCTACGTTCACTCCCATTTTTGATAGCGGTTTCAACTTTCTTTTTCGAGATTCATTGATTCTCTGGTACAATCACAATATAATATTTGTACGTACATATGTCAATAATAAATATATTTGTACATACATTATGTGACAAAAACCTTCATTTTTTCTGAAGGTGTCATGACAGAAAAGGAAAGCGCCTGTTTTTAATTCGACAACCATGTTAAAATATGTCCATACAATTTCTTCTCAATCCGAGTAGATGATCAACTGAGAAAGAAGTGAAACGATGAAAAAGAAGTACCAGATCATTATGGATGATATAAAAAGCAAAATACTGACAGGGGATTACCGGATCGGGGAGCGTATTCCAACCGAAGCAAGCCTGCAAGACATGTATCAAGTAAGCAGACATACAGTTCGAAAAGCCATTTTGGAATTGTCCAGCGAAGGATTTTTGCGCAGCGAAAAAGGTTCAGGCACATTTGTGACCAATCTATATCAAACAAAGCCTGCGGGACATGCACATATGAAAACGATTGGGGTCATTACAACATACATATCCGATTACATTTTCCCTTCCATCATTCGAGGCATTGAAAGCCGATTAAACGAAGAGAACTATTCATTATTACTGGCAAGTACAAATAACGATGTTGAGCAGGAGAAAAAAGCGCTGGAGATGATGCTGTCTTTTGGGGTGGACGGACTTATTGTCGAGCCGACGAAAAGCAATTTATATAATCCAAACATTTCGTACTACTTATCCTTTAAAGAACAGGATGTACCGCTTATTATGATCAATGCCTATTATGAGCAGCTAGAGGTTCCTTTTCTCTGTTTAGATGATGTGAAGTCCAGCTATTTAGCCACAAAAGAGCTGATCGCCTCAGGCCATCAGCAAATTGGGCTTATTTCAAAAACAGATGATTTACAGGGAAAATATCGGATGAAGGGCTATATTCAGGCGCTAGGTGAAGCGAAGCTTAATTTCCTGCCTGAGCATGTGCTTTTTTTCGATACAGAATCGAAGCAGCATTTAGGGGAGCAAATTACCACATTTCTGCTGGCGCACCAGCATGAACTGACTGCCCTTGTTTGCTATAACGATGAGGTGGGTTTAGAAGTAGCCAATGTATGCAGCGAAATTGGGCTGTCCATCCCAGATGATCTCTCGATTATTGGACAGGATAATTCGTATATTGCCCAGAAAAATGCCCATGTGAAGCTGACAACACTGACACATCCTCAGGAGCAAATGGGCCGGGATGCAGCTGACTGGATGATTAAAAAAGTTCAAGGGAAAAAGAATCTCCCTGATCAAACGTTTTACGAGCCTGAATTAGTTCCAGGTGAAACGATTAAACAGATGAATGCAAGAAAAAAATGAGCCCTTCCCGCAGGAGGCTCATTTTATTTTAGATTCCAGCATAAGGCGTGAATGGGTCGGATCCCTGAAATGAAAGTGTTTCCCCTCATCCATCATTAATCAATAAAAAATCCCCATCTTATAAAAAGATAGGGAAGATATCTATTACGCCTCTTCTTTAGGAGAAGGCACCGCACATACGCCATCTGCACATGCCGCTTCAAACGCATTGTCAGGAATTTTCTCTGCTTGAGCTGCTTCCTCTTTCCAAGCTGTTTCAAGTGCACCCAGGAACGTATCGGCTGGCTGCGCACCTGCAACTGAATACTTGTCATTGATCAAGAAAAACGGAACAGCATTGATACCAAGCTGTCTCGCTTCTTGTTCATCTTTTCGGACATGATCGGCAAATGCTTCGCCGCCCAAAACTTGCTGTACTTCCTTCTCATCAAGACCTGCTTTTTCTGCAATTTGTAAAAGGGTTTGAGGATCACCAACATGCTTTCCATCTGTAAAATATGCTTGAAACAGCTCTCCCATAACGAAATCGCCTTTCCCCATTTGACCAGCATATTGCGCCAATCGATGAGCATCAAAGGTGTTGGTCAACACGAGCGGATCAAATTGAAAATCGATCCCTTTCTCTTTGCCGGCCTGCTTCACCTGCTCATTCATCGCCATGGCCTGACTGCGGCTCATGCCATATTTTTTGACGAGCATATCATGGACATCATAATCGACCTGAGTAGGTGCATGTGGATCAAGCTCAAAGCTTTTAAACTCGATTTCTACCTGCTCCTTCTCTGGGAATTGTTCAAGTGCTGTTTCCAGCTGTTTTTTTCCTATATAACAAAAAGGACAGGCGATATCTGACCAAATTTGTACTTTCATGTTCATCTTCCTTCCGTGCTTGCACTTTTTCTTTAACGATGTAACAATTATAGTTACATCAAATAGATGATGTCAAGATTCTGATCTTGATAAATGAAAAAACCTCTCCTTTTAAAAAAGGAAAGGCTTTGAAAATATCTACTCTAAATTTGCATGGTGACCGTACATTGTATGTGTGTCGAGCTCTTTTATTTCCATTAACCTTAAAATGACCGCATCGTATGTCAGAAGAAGCGACTGCTCAAATAGTGAGCCCATTGGCTGAATGGTATGATGGTTTCCATCCTGTTGATCCTTCGGTGCACCTGACAATAAGATGACTTCATCCGATAGATCAGCTAAAGGTGACTCAGCAGAAAGCGTGAACGCTGCCACTTTTCCGCCAATTGCTTTTGCCTTTTTTGCAAGGACAAGCAAGGTCTCTGTGCGGCCAGAACCGCTCCCGACAATCAAAAGATCCTCTTCTGTAAAAGAAGGCGTATTCGTTTCACCAATCACATAAGCCTTGACGCCAATATGCGTAAGTCTCATCGCAAACGATTTTCCCATCAAACCAGACCTGCCTGCACCTGCCACAAAGACTTTTTGTGCAGATAAAATACTTGTGACCAGACGCTCTGCTTGTTCGTCTTGAATGGCTGACGAATGCTCAGAAAGCTCATTTAAAATGGCCTTCACATAGTCGCTGGTCTTCATGATTGTGCGATCAGCTGCTTCATTTGTGCCGCTACTTCTGCTTTATTGTCCTGGCTTGCGATACCGCCGCCGACAATGATTAAATCAGGGTTTAATTTCACGACTTCAGGTAACGTATCAAGCTTAATTCCACCTGCAATGGCTGTTTTCGCCTGTTTGACCACTTGTTTAATCGTCATAAGATCAGCCAATGAGTTTTGACCAACCGCTTGCAAATCATAGCCTGTATGCACACAAATATAATCGACTCCAAGCGCATCCAGCTCTTTTGCCCGGCCTGCGATATCTTTGATGCCAATCATATCAACTAAAATTTGTTTCCCTCTTGCTTTCGCTTCTTTCACCGCTCCTTGAATGGACATATCTTCTGCCGCTGCAAGAATGGTGACGATATCTGCTCCAGCTTCGGAGGCCTGTTGCACTTCATAGCCGGCAGCATCCATAATTTTCAGATCAGCAAGTACACGTAAATTCGGAAAAGCCTGCTTGACTTCTTTTACAGCACGCAGCCCTTCGTTAATCACAACAGGTGTCCCAATTTCGACCACATCAATGGATGCTTCTACTTCTTTGATCAGCTCAATCGCCTCTGGTATATTCACTAAATCTAATGCTAATTGTAATTTCATCAACTTTCACTCCCGTTTTTCATCTCATCTTCAAGAGCTCCGCGGATGATGCATCTTGAACGATGAAATGAGTATAACAACAGGATGGACGCAATCCAAGTACGCACTTTTTTTTTACATACTATACTTTTCCGCATATGGTTACAAAAAAGATACTGTCTTTTGGCCAGTATCTCAGCGTGATTGAAAAGAAGACAAAGAGCTAAAATAAAGTATTTTAGCCCCTTGTCTACAATCGGTGATATGACTATTTATCGTCCTTTAAAAAATTGCTGTCGAGATATTGTTTTCCCCAATCATACATCGCCTCTAAAATCGGCATTAAGCTTTCTCCTAGTTCTGTGAGAGAATACTCAACCTTTGGCGGAACGACAGGATAAACCTCCCGGTGCACAATGTGATCTTCCTCTAATTCTCTTAGCTGATTGACAAGCATTCTTTGCGTAATCCCAGGCATTAACGACTTTAACTCCCCAAAACGTTTTGTCCCTTCTCTGCCAAGGTGCCATAAAATCAGCATTTTCCACTTACCGCCGATAATATTCAGTGTCAGCTCTTTTTCGCAATTGAACACTTTATTTTCCATTCGTGTTGACAACAACATACACTCCTTTAATTTCAAATCACTTTATCATTATACTGTGGCAAAAAGAATTGCCCGAGCATACGGTCTTCGTTATTGATTTTGTTTTTTGACAAAAGCCATCACAGCCTCTGTCATTTTTTGTGCTTCTTTTGGCGCTCTGTCTGATCCAAACCATTTGTTCAGGTCACTATGGCTTAGCGTATGAACCCGAAAAACAAACCGAGAGCCTTTATCATGATTTAGTTTTTCTGCAAATCGGTACACCTCAGGATTTTCCCAGCCCGTCACCAAATAGACAGGCGGTAAATTCGCTTGATTCATATAAGTGACAGGTGATGCCTTTGTCCAGTTCTTCTCTTGTTTGCCAAAGACTTTTTTGTACGATGGGATGGCTTGTATAAATTGATTGAGGTTTAACGGCCCATCTAAAATCACGATGGAATTGATCGCTTTTGGCGACAGCCCCACACGTTTTAAGTAGGTCGAATCTGTGGCAACCAGCGCCGTCAAATGACCGCCCGCTGAGTGACCCATGACATTGATTTTTGATGAATCGATTTGATATTCATCCGCATGATCCTTCACCCATTTAATGGCATTTGCCGTATCATCTGCCATCTGCTCGTAGTTAGCATCAGGGTGAAGCCTGTAATTCATCGAAACAAACACATACCCTTGACTTGTAAAATAATCAGCCTTTGAAGCGACTCTATTCTTATCGCCGCCTGTCCAGCCGCCGCCATGGAGATAGATCATGACTGGATGCTTCTTCTTTTTGTCTTCATCTTTGCCCTTTTGCATATACATATCGAGTGTTTGGTGTTTGTTTTGTGTGTCTGCATAATGGATATTGGTAGTCGGCTTAGGCTGGTTGAAACGGAACACAAAGAATGCGCATACCAATAAACCAGCGATGACCGCCGCAAATAAGAGCCATTTCATGATTCGATTCAATGTCATTGCACCTTTCTATGTTGGGATGGGGAAGTATGTTTAGCAGATATGTAGATAACTAGCACGATTCAATCAATACTTCTTGTATGACTTGAACCGCTTGGCAATAAAATGGAAAATACTGTTATTCAAAGTCTTCGTCAAAGTAATTGATGTTTTTCCAGCCTCTATCCAAGAGCCAAATGTCCAAGTGAAGACTAGAATCATCTGTTAAATCCAAATCTTTATTTGAACAGATGATACATTGGTGAATTTTAGATGTATCTTTACTTGATATGCCTTAGATTCATATGAGGATGTGCAGAGCAATACATTTAATCAAGTCGTAATGTTCATTATACTCTTTAAAGTAGTGAAATACATTTAATTGCTTAAGATGATAAATTAAATCAATTTAAATAAATAATAAACAAAAGCTGTCAAGTATCCTTGACAGCTTGGCATTCATTGAAATGTTCAAATTGACGTTTCTATATAATTTTTAAACGAGGTAAAGTTAGCTTTCTTTTGAAAACCTGTTAGAGTCTGTTTATCTCCGGTAAAAATAATATCTGAAGAATCAAAGAAACCTATTTCAAATTCTGCTTGAGGAATAGTAGGTACATAATTCTCACTCCAATAGTCTTCATTGTCATAAATCTCAGGAACGTCAAATATTTCAAAATGATTTATTTTAGGAGGCAAAGCAGTAAAAACAGCAAATGTAAATGACATGTCAAATTCCTCCAATAAATTTTTGAGTTTATCACCTTTAATCAACAAACATTCAATACTATGCGTCAAAGATGTATGCTCAACATATTCATTATCATTAAAAATTTGGGTATCTGTCATATCACTTAATAACCAGTTATAATTTTCCACATTCAATTCTATCTTTTTGAAAAGATTATTAATTATAAACAGTTCATTTTCTTTTTCCAAAACAATTCTCACTTTTCATCACCTCTATTACTTGACTCTTTCCCAATGGCCCCTTTTAGACTTTCCATTTGTATGTGTCCACCTATGTTTATGGGGAACAACTGGATGCTGTTTCGCATTACCATGATTGGAATAATCAATATCATAAATTGCACGACCTTTACTATCATATTTTCTTTTCTGGTGAATTTTTTTATTTTTAATGTAATATACGCTGCTATTCTTTTTACCATTTTTAGGACCAGGTGGTTTACTAAATGTAACATGTATTTTACTTTTCTTTATTTTCCCTTTATATCTTTTTCCTTTAGATTTTTTTACTAATTTGTAGCTTTTAACTGCTTTATAAACTCTGTTTGCACCTTTAAATATCTTCCCAGGTCCAAAATTAGATGCTGCTGCTAAAGCTGCACCTTTCCAGCCCTTGCCTGATTTATAAGCTTTATATCCATCATATACCGCAAATCCTGCATTGACAACAAACCATACCCAATGGCCGTCTGGGTCCACATTCATGACTGGGTTGTTGTTGCCATAAGTATATCCGTTTTGATCTAGTGCATCTCCATCGCTTCCTGGGTCTGGGTCAAGTGATAGGAATACACCGTTTCTCGGTTCATAGTAGCGGGCGATTAAATAGTAAAGTCCTGTTTCTTCATCGAAGCGGTAACCAGCATAGCGATATGAATTTCCTTTTACTTCTTCATCTTCTTTTACCTCTGTTGGAACGCCCCATGTATCGTATTCGTACTCAGCAACGATTTTTCCTGCACTATTTGTGATGGCTATAACATCACCGTGTGCATTGTAGTGATAGAAATATTTGTTTCCATTTTGCGTGAATGCAAGGAGTTGTCCACTCTCACCGTATGTGTATGCTTTTGTGACTTCGTTGTCTCCATCTGTTTCGTATAAAACATTCAGGCTGTCGCCGTCATAAAAGTAATTGGTGACTTTTCCATTCACTGTTTTTTGAATTCTGTATCCACGCTCATCATATTTGTAAGTGACAAATGGCTTTTCTTCCCCTTTTTTCGTAATGGCCGTTATGTTATCTTCTGCATCCCATTCATAAAGGAATAGCCCGTCAGACGTTCGATTACCATTTTTGTCATATGTCAACGTCTCATCATTTACCTTTGTCAGTTGGTTCATGATGTTGAATGAAGCGTTGATTGTTTTTTTAGTGCCATTTTTTTCAGTCGTAACTGTTTTTCTGTTTCCAAACCCATCATACGTGTACTCAATGACCGTTCCATCTGGATGAGTTTCTTTAATCAATTGATCTAATTTTCCATACTCATAACGAATCTTCCCATTGCTTCCTTGATCAACCGTTATTCTGTTCCCATTTTGATCATATTCGTAAGCTTCGTTTAAGATCGTTGTGCCTTGGTTTGTTCCAATATGCAAATCGTTGATTAAATTGCGCTCATCATAAGCAAAACTAGCACCACTGCCGTTACCTGAAATAAAGGACTGAACATTTCCATTTTCATCATAATCAAACGAATACGTAGAACTCGAATCCTTCATCTGCGTCATTTGATCAAGCTTATTGTAACTGAATTGGTTCGTACCTTTTTGATTTCCGTGTGTCCATTCAAAGGATTTCAGTTTATCTGAATCGGTTGGATACGTCCAAGTTTGGCTGCTGCCACGCTCTGTTAACTTTGTGATGCGATTTTGTTGATCAAACGTTCGATTTTTGGTTGTGTTTTGTTCTTTGTTGACAACCGTTGTTTCGTTTCCGTTTTTATCATAGCTAAAGTTATATTTTTCTGTTCCATTGTATGACTTGGATTTCACTCGGTCTGTTCCATCATACGTGAGAGACACTTCATGTCCATTTGCAGAAATGGTTTTGATTAAGTTGCTATTCGCATCATATTCACTTTTCAACACATTCCCTAATGGATCAATGGTTTTTGTCAATTTGCCCATCAGGTCGTATTCAAATTGATACGTCTGATCTGAATCAGCACGAATGGTTTTCGACTGTTCATTACCCTCTTTATCATACGTTCTCACAATGGATGTCCCGTTAGATAAAGTGATTTTCTTCAGCTGATCAGCCTGGTCATATTCGAATGTTGTTTTTTCGCCTTTCGCATCTGTTTCAGAAAGCTTATTGCCTGTTTCGTCGTAGGCAGATTGGGATGAGTAACCAAGCTCATCCTCTTCTTTAACAGCATAGTTCCCTTTCTCGTCGTAAGTGGTTTTCGTTAACAAGCTACCTTCTACTAGACGGATATCATCAAACCAAACCGTTCCAGTCGCACTTTTTTGGAAAACGATCTGAACGTCGACTTTTTTCAATGGTTTTGTTTTTGGTATGACAACCGCCGCTCGGTTCCACTCTTGTGTACCAGTTGGGAATTTCGCATTAAACGTTCCTGTTGTGCCATCTGTATACGTTACGGACGCTTGAAGTGAGTAATCATTTTCATTTGAAGCTTTGACATTTTCAGCCTTAGACATCCCAGTCAAGGTGACATACACAGATTGATCATTCGCACTTTGTTCAATCGGTACAGATTGCTTATAGATGGCATTTGCTTGAGTTGAAGAGGTTCTTGTCATTTTTAACGAAACGTCATCGTTAAAGCCTTCTTCATTATCTAATGAACCACCTGTTCCGCTCCAGCTTGTTGTTTTATCCGTAAAGGAATTATTTTTGACTGGATTATAACTTGATGAAACTTCGCCTTTTTCTAGCTGAATTTCATCGAACCAGGCTTTTCCTTTTCCAGCCTTATCTCGATGATCCACTTCCATATAGATCACAGCTTTGCCTGCATGGGATGGCGTCGTAAACGAAACTTGGCGTTTTGTCCAATCGTTTTTGCCTGATAATGTGCTGTAGCCGTTGCTGATCCATTGAATTCGTTTATTGTTTGTATCTCTTAAATCAATGTTAAAAAATGCCCTTGCTTTCGTTAGTTCTGTCTTTATTTTCCCACTCAGTGTATACGTCGTATTTGGCTCTAGTATTACTTCTTGTGTAGCCGAAGAATAGCCAAGTTCTGTTCCTTCAGTTGTCGATTGTGAACTGATCTCTAACACTCGACTACCAGATAACACACCACTTTTCCCAGCTGTTTGTGCTAATTTCCCTTCATCCTTAGATGCTGTAAGCTTCCAGCCAGTTAGCGTATCTTCAAAACTGCCATTTTTCAAAATACTCGCGCCTGCAGCAAGTTCTTTACTCGTTTGTATCAAATTCCCGTAAGAGTCATAAATGCTGGCTGAAGACATATTTCCACTTTGATCCGTTTCAGATACAGCATCTAATCCATCGTAGGCGATATCTGTGATATCTCCTTCTGTATCTTTCATTTTGGTGACATCATTATTTTTGTTATACTCATAGGTTTCTGTCCCGTAAGCATCTTTCGCCTGAATGACGTTACCATTTTTGTCATACGAATAACTTTCTGTAGCTTTTCCTTTTTCTACATCATTCGGATCCGCTTCTTCAACGATTTGATTTCCTTCATATTTGGTTTTTGTCGTAATCTTCAAACCTTCCGCATCATCTACAACTTGAATTGGATTGGCTGCTTCGTTATACGTATACTGTATTTTTCGACCATTTGGCTGCGTCAGCATGAGTGTCTTTTTAGACATATGATATGCATACTCAAATGTTTCTTTTTTTGCATTGGTTGCCTTGACTAAACGATGATTTTCATATTGATATTCTGTAAAAACAGGCTGATCTTCTGTGCTGTTTTGAGAGAATTGTTTAATCAATTTGCCATCTTTGTCGTATTCATACGAGATGCTCGTTCCATCTGAATCAATGACTTTCACTAGTAAACCTGCATCATACTCATATGAAAGCTTTTTCCCTTTTGGTCCTTGAACCGAAATGACATGACCATCTTCATCATAATCCATTGTTATTTTTCGGCCAGATGCATCTTCCATTGATGTGAGCTGATTGTTTTCGTTATATTTGTATGTCGTAGTATTTTTATGTCCATCTACAACCTTGGTGATTTTCCCACCGTTTTTACTAAAGTGCGCAAAGGTTTGATCCTTCGTTTTTAACATGTATTCATCTTTTGATTCCGTTAATTCAAGGAAAATACCTGTTGGTGGTTGATACGTGCCATCTGCTTTTTTTGTAAAAACATGAGTTGTAGCATCCTCATCAAGATAGATAGCACCTTCTTTTGTTGGCGTGATACTCGTTTCTACATCTGCGTACCATCCTTGACCAAACAGGTGGTCAGCTGCATCTAAACTGTTGTACGTTCGACCAATTCCAAGCCCCGGTCCTCTTCCATCAATCGACATTTCTTCTTCACTGACAATCACATTCCCAGTTGCACCATTAAGCTGACCGTCTGGTATATCAATAATCGACCAGTAATCCTCTGTTCCAAGGAATTCGGCCCCTTCATGGAATGTCGGGTTAAAGGCTGGTGTTGGAATGGTTTCTCCATTTGCATCGTAAGCGGAAAGTGTAAAGGAGTAGTTCTTGCGTCCTTTATAATTTCCATTCGCATTTTCATATACAGGTGATGGGTCTAGCGCTAATTCCCCGCCTTTACCATCTGTATGAAGCACATATTTCCCACTTTTAACTTCAGAAGGAGTCGGCCAAATATTCTTGTTTTGTGTTGTCCAATGATCGACATCACCCACATCAAATGATTGATATGCCTTACCATTATAGATGTTAATTTTATACCCTTTTGCATTTTTCACTTTGTCCCAATGTAAATTGATATAACCTGTTTGGCTTTCTTTTGTATTGGTATAAGCATATCCAGATAAAGCTTTTGGTCTAGATAGATCAGGTAAAGTTGGTCCAGCTGGCGGTGAAGCAATAGCTTCTCCATCTTTATTGTAGGCAATCACTCTGAAGGAATAGTGTTTTTGAGCCGCATCTCCTCCAGCATTTTTATAAGTCGCACCAGGATGAATTGGAAGCTCCGCCCCTTTACCATCTTGGAGGTGCAATGCATATTTACCTGCTTTGATCTCAGCCGTTGTCGGCCATACTTTTTTCCCTTTTGTTGACCATGATGTCTGATTCCCGATATCCAACGTCTCATAGCTTTTCCCATTAAACATTTGTATTTTATAACCGGTCGCACCGGAAACTGAAGTCCAAGAAAGGTCAAAGTAACCTGTTGCGTTATTATTATTGAATCCTTTTGTACTAGGTGCTTTCGCTCTAGCAACATTCGGCACGACAGGTTTTACCTTTGCTGACATTGCGCCTTCACCTTGGTCAAAAATCGCACTTACAGCTACCCAGTAATTTTTACTTGTCGCATACTTACCGCCTGAGTTTTTGTAAACCGGGGAAGGATCAACCGCTAATTCTGTCCCCCCTTTTCCATCTAAATGAAGTTTATATTTTTTTGCTGCTATCTCGCTCGCTGTTGGCCATATATTCTTTCCTTTTGTACTCCATGAAGCCACATTTCCAACTGAAATGGCTTCATATTCTTTTCCGTTGTATAGCCACACTTTGTAACCTTTTGCGCCAGCTACCTTTTTCCAACTTAAATTGAAGTAGCCTGTCCCATTTCCATTACTAAAACCTTTTACAGTTGGTGCATTTGCCTGTGGAATGGTATACGTTACTTCAATGACTGGTTTATTAGTAGAGTTTGTTGATGAGATTATTTTTTTCCAATGGTCTTGTCCATTTCCATTTGCATGTAATTTAAAGCCATAGTTAGCTGTTCCACTATTCCAAGCTTTGATGGTTGATGTCACATCATAGCTCGCCCATTGTCCTTTATATACATTGGCTTTACCGATGTTTTTAGAACTTGGTTTATTGTTCCATGTTAGCTTTGTATGATCATAGTTGGCATTCACTGTATCCAGCCAAAGACCAGTTGCTTTCGTTCCGTAATATGAATGAGCAACATACGTTTTGAACGTCGCTTTTGTTACATTCATATTTTGAATCGGTTTGAATGAATTAAACTTCATGAAAGCGTAGTTTGTACCAGTTGTTTTATCATAATAACCGGTTTTCAGTACATAACTTTTCAGATTAGCATCCCATTTTTGCGTAGAGGATGAATAGTTTGTTGTTGGGTATTTACTCATGATGAATGTGTCTGCTGACACAGATAAAGAAGTCGATGGATCGATAGACACAGGATAAACTCGTTCAGGATCCTTAAGCCATTTCTCATCAGCAGTCACACGAAGTAAATAGCCATCGTCTTCTTTTTCTAGTTTAAAGGTCACATCTTCTGAGCGAGCCACTTCACCTGACTTTTCATCTAAATTAGAATCAGTCATAAATGGTTTAGGGACTTGAAAAATGGTTCGCTTTTTCTGATCATAAAATGTAATAGAACCGTCTTCCTCAATTTCCCCAGTTAGATCTGTTTTTATTTTAAATGTAAAAGAATTGTAGCCATCATATCGATTAAGTACAATATCTTCTTTGATGTTTTCATTAAAGGTAAATGATCGTAAATCTATATTTGGAAATACCTCTTCATATGTAAGCTCATTGGTGTTCTCTTTAAATTGTGCTGAGGTATCCTTGGAATTGATTTCTGATTTGTTTTTACCTGAAGCTTTTAAAATTGAAAATTCCATTTGATGCTTCTTGTGTTCAAATGTAGCATATAGTCCTTGCTTCATTTGCTTTTGAAAAGTCGATTCTAATCTCGCATTTTCTGTCTCTATTTCTTTTTGCGAGATCGTCTTTAATTCAGGAGAGATGTCCTCCCACTCAGCGTCTGAGACATCTTTTATATGAATAGGGTCAGGATACACCTCTTGTGTAAATACACCCTCTCCTTCATAAAAAAGCTTGCTGTTTTCTGTTCTTTCTGAAAGAACTTCACCGTCTTTTCCAATTTCGTCTTCGTCAATCACTGCCATTTCAAGAGCTTTTGAATCATCTAATTCTTCTAAGCGATTATGACTTGATTTTGTATTTTCGTCATGTTTTTCTGCAAAAATATCAGAAGGAAACATTGATAAAAGCATCACAAAGGCTAATAGTGCTGCGATATTCCTTTTCCATTTTACTTTTCTTTTTAGATTCATATTAATCTCCTTATCATATATTTGTAACATTTGTAACATTACGCCATATATAATAATATATTTGAAATGATACTTCAATATATTTCTATAAATATATCATTCCTTCAAACTAAACCATATATCATCAACTTATCAATATATACCCTTTTTCATATAAAAAAAGCATCCTAAACGGATGCTTCAATCAAATGATATTTTTTCAAAATACGATAGGTGATTTCTTTTGCTTCTAGTCCGGTGCCTTCGATATTTGTGGCGAAGATGTAGGTTTTGTTTTCATGTTTGATGAAGCCTGCGTACCAGCCGATGCCTGAGCCGGAGCCTGTTTTTCCGTATAGGGTGGCATGTTTCTCTTCTTCTTGGATCATCATTCGTCTGACGGTTCTCATGACAGATAGGTCAAATGGGAGACTTTCTTCATATAGCTGTTTAAGGAAATGGACTTGTTCTACTGGAGTAATTCGTAACGTACTACTTAACCAAAATTGATCGATTCCGCCTGATATGTCTTCGTTCCCATAATGAATGGCTTTCACCCAATGGCTCATGCGTTCTTCTCCGATGTCACGTGCCATGGCTTGATAGTACCAGACGACTGAATCTCTCATGCCAGAGCCCAGTGTATGATCCTTATTCCAGTTATCAATTTCTCTATTTACTCCGTCCCAATATTTGATGTCATATTCATCTCTCACTGCGCCTGTTTGGAGTCCGATGAGGGCATTTGCCACTTTAAATGTCGATTGTGGTGCAAAGCGCTTGTTCGCTCTTTTTTTGTTATACACCCATGGCGATTTTTCTTTTACTTCTTGTATCACAAATGTGCCTTCCCGGTCTTTCATGAATTCATCTACTGACCACGCTGGTGATGTTCCCTCACTTGATGAAGGCTGGCCGATACAAAGTGCCATTAGTATGAAGCCTGAAAACAGCCATTTCATATGCTTTTTCTTCAAAGAAACCGCTCCTTTTCCTATGATTTGTATCGATTGTAGCATGCCTGAGTGATGAGACATAAGGTACGCTTGTCCTCTTTTCTGCCAAATAAAAAAAGCCGGTTTCATCCGGCTTTCTGATATATTAGCTTTCTTTTTTCTCTTCTATGGCCTGCCTCGCGATTTTTGAGATCGTCATATCATCCATTGGCGGGTTATGGAGACCAGCACGAATATCTCGATAGTAACGCTGCAGCGGACAGCCTAGGCTCAAGCTTTTTGCACCGACTAAACGCATGGCTTTATCAACCACTTGCAGACTATGATTAACGACTGTATGCTTCACAGCACCGAATTCATTGATTAACAGCTCTCTTTTCTCAGGCTTTTCATACAATGTTGTCGTTGAATAAATGACGTGGCGTGCTTGCTTTAATAGTAAATCAATTTCGCCAATCAGTGTTTGGACATTTGGCAGTTCGCTAATCGTTCCACTGATACTGTTTGGTGAATGTGTGATGGCATACTGAACTGCATAATCTCTTGCCGCTTGCGCAATCCCCAAATAGCAGGAAGGAATATGGGCGATCCAAGGGTTTAACGTACCGCCCCGAGGTCCTTTTTGCACTTCAACAAGCATGTCATCTGAAACCACAACTTGATCTAAGATTAAATCATGGCTTTCTGTTCCTCTCATGCCAACAACATCCCATGTTTCTTCTATAGAAACACCTTCTGCATCACGGTGAATTAAGAAGAATCCCATCGCCTCTTTTTCTTCAATCCATACGCCGACTAAAAAGTATGTGAGAGCTGGTGACATCGTTGTGAAAATTTTACGTCCATTGATCACCCAGCGATCACCTGATTTCATTGCTGTTGTCCCAGGCTTGCCGCCTCTTGTTGGACTGCCTGTCTGCGCCTCACTTACAGCGCGGTTGACAAGGGCGCCCTTCTTCACTTCTTCCGCAAAGAATTGCAGCTGCTTCTCATTCCATAGTTTCTTTTCATAAATTTCACCAACAACTCCTTGGTGCCAGCCAATCGATAAGGCAGTCGCTCCGTCCATGCTGCCAAGCGTTTCTTGAAATAGAACCATATCCGTTACAGATTGACCTCCGCCTCCATATTCAGCGGGAAGAGACAGGGCTGTATATCCCATGTTTACTAATGATTCGATATTCTGTTTAGGAAAATAAGCGCCTTCATCATGTTTTTTTGCGTTTTGTTCGATCGTTTCACGAAGAGATTCCAGCTGATTAAGCCATGTTTTTTGAAAATCGGTATCGACAAATAATGCTTTAGACAAAACGTATCCAACTCCTCTGTTTCTCACAATCTATGATATCTCATTTTTCCAATCGGAATGAATAAAACACACTTTACTTATAGGATTTAATGTGTTAAATTTTATCAATATTAAGTACATCTGTCAAAGGAACGTGATGCTTTTATGATCTCAGCTACTAATCTACATAAATCTTATGGGCAGACCCATGTGTTAAAAGGCATTGATTTCACCGTACAAGAAGGTGAAGTGGTCGCAATTATTGGACCGAGCGGATCAGGAAAAACAACACTTCTCCGCAGTTTAAACAGCCTCGACATTCCAGACAAAGGAGAGCTGACTGTTGGAGAAGCCACGATTCAATTTGAACGATATCATAAAAAAGATCTTTTAAATCTAAGGCAGCAATCTTCCATGGTATTTCAGCATTATCACTTGTTTCAAAATAAACGAGCACTTGAAAATATTACAGAGGGATTGATTGTGTCCCAAAACATGTCTAAAAAAGAAGCAGAAAAGGTTGGAGAGCAATTTTTATCGCGGATTGGACTGCTACAAAAAAAGGATGCATTTCCGAGCGAATTATCTGGCGGTCAGCAGCAGCGGATTGGAATTGCCCGCGCTCTTGCAATGAATCCTGCGGTGCTTTTGTTTGATGAACCAACGTCCGCACTGGACCCAGAGATGGTCGGAGAAATCCTTGAAATGATCAAAGATATTGCGAGCCAAGGGATGACGATGGTCATTGTGACGCATGAAATTTCGTTTGCAAAGGACGTAGCGGATACCGTGATCTTTATGGCAGATGGGGAAATCGTTGAAAAAGGCTCCCCAGAAGACGTCCTCATGAAGCCTCAGCATGAACGAACAAAACAATTTTTATCCAGGATTCATCGCGGAATGTGGCAAGGATCGGAGGAAGACATATGAAACAAAAGACAGCATTCATGACAGCTGGTGTCCTTCTGATTCTCCTCTCTCTGATTGGCTGCAGCAGTGTGAAAACAACAACAGATGATGGAAAACAAATTGTGAAAGTCGCACTAAGTGCAGAAGTCAATCCACCCTTTTTAGCCACAAATGACCGAAACGAACCGATTGGCTATAACATTGATTATTTAAATGAAGTGGAAAGAAGACTTCCGCACATACATTTTGATTACATATTTGGCGAGGAAGAATCCAATTTAATTGGTGTTGGCGCGGGGAAGTTTGAAATGGCAGCTAATTGGTTTTTCAGTAACCCTGAACGCGAAAAACGGTTTCTTTACCCTCAAGTTCCGTACGGCTATTCGATGACAGGATTAATTGTGAATGAATCAAACCGGGATATTCAATCGCTTGACGATATGACATCAAAAAAGCTCGCTCCTGTCAGTCCGAGCGGCGGATTGCGTTCCATATTAAATCAATATAATGAAGAACATGATCCAGATATTCCGCTGACAACCATTGAAAGCCCTTCAAATGAACTCAACTTAAAGCGCGTTGAAAGCGGGCGGTCTGATGCGGCCTTTATGAATATTTCGACCTTCGATACCATTCAAAAGCATCTCAACCTAAAGGTCAAAGTTGGCGGCATTGTGTCAAAGGAGCCGATTTATCTTGTCTTACAGCCGAGTGAGAAGCAGCTTGCAGCAGATTTGGACCGGGTCACAAAAGAGATGATTGATGATGGAACACTACCTAAGCTTGCGAAAAAATGGTTTGGGGTTGATTTCTTTCAAGATATTGACTACATCTCAGAGCAAGGCTATCAATATGAAGAAAGGAAGGAAGCATCATGACGTTTACAGCTGGAGATTGGCTGCGAATCTTTTTACAGGTGCTTGAACGCCTGCCACTCACTTTTCTCATTATTGCAGTGTCATTGTTTTTTGCCATCATAATAGGGCTCTTATTTGCATGCATTCGTATGAAACAAATCCCAGTGCTGAAGCAATTGGCTGTTATCTATTTATCTTTCACACGAAGTACGCCATTAATTGTTCAGTTATTCTTGATTTATTTTGGACTTCCTCAGCTTTTACTTGTGGCAGGGATTCAAATCAATCATTGGGATCGTGTGTTATTTGTGATGATGACGTTCTCTTTACATACGGGCGCTTATTTATCTGAAGTTTTTCGCAGTGCGTATTCGTCTGTTGGGAAGGATCAGCTGGAAGCCGCCTACATTGTTGGGATGACAGATACCCAGGCCTTGATCAGGATCATTATTCCGCAGGCCTTTCTCATTGCCCTGCCAAACCTCGGAAATTACACCATTGATCTCGTGAAAGACACAGCGATTGCCTTTACGATCGGACTCATCGATATGATGGGACAGGTGAAGATTATCTTAGGAAATAACTACGGAATTGGCATGTTTGAAGTGTATGTGATCATTGCGATTGTGTACTGGCTCATTTGTATGAGCATTGAATTAGTCACCATGCTGCTTGAAAAGAAATTTGTAAAAGGCCGTACCAGCCTGTCACGTTAAGGAGGCGATTTGTTGCAAACCATTGATATTCCATTTGCGATTGATCAAGTACCACATATTCTAAAAGGTGTTCCTTTCACCTTATTAATTGCTCTTGTTTCCATGGCTGTGAGTCTTGTGATCGGATCAGTTTTTGCTTTTATTCGCCTCTTTCGCATCCCTGTACTCAGACAGCTCGTTACGCTCTACGTCTCCTTTTTTAGAGGAACGCCGCTTATTGTTCAACTGTTCGCTTTCTTTTATGGGCTTCCTTTTGTTCTAACTAGTATGAGCGGCACATTCGGGCTGACCTTTCATCCGGATATGGTCTCCCCATTAGCTGTGGCCCTTATTACCTTCAGCCTGCATTCAGCCGCTCATTTAACAGAGGTGGTCCGAAGTGCACTTCTCGCAGTAGATAAAGGGCAGCTTGAAGCGGCAAAAATTGTAGGTATGAACACAAGGCAGGCAATGATGCGCATTATTTTGCCGCAGGCATTTGTTGTGGCCTTACCGAACCTAGGCAATCAGCTCGTTCAGCTATTAAAAGCGACATCTCTTTCGTTTACAATTGGGGTACTCGAAATCATGGGTATTTCCCGGATCATTGCAAATGACGGCTATCAGTTTTTAGAAACTTATCTCGTCTCCGCTTTGATCTATTGGCTGCTGAGCATTGTCTTTGAATTAGCCTTTGCATTATTAGAGAAACGTGTCAGCGTATACGGAAGAACTCTCAGACGTTAAAAAGTCGATCAGGCACAAAAATCTGATCGACTTTTTTATTCACCTTTTTTTGGTGTGTTAAACAGTTCTTTTGGTGCGGGTTTGAGCTTTGGCGCAGAGCCGAATACGACAGGTGCAGAAATATATCTAAACTCTCCTTTTCCATCCATGCTGCGGCCATGTGCCCATCTGCCTTCCTTGCTTTCTTCCCCTCTTGAGAAGTTAAACAAGTCATAGGATACTTGCTGTTTTTCTAATGAACGCGGGAAGGTGGTTGGTACGACGACATCCCCTTCACGCTCTTCTAATTCTTTAATTGCGGCAAGCCACATATTTTGATGATATGTATCACGAGCAATGAGAAAGGAGAGCATATCTTTGACGCCGCGGTCATCTGTCATTTCGTAGAGTCTTGTGACCTGAAGTCTCCCTTGTGATTCTGCATTTAAATTGGCCCTGAAATCCGCCATTAAATTTCCGCTTGAAATGATGTATTTGGCATTCCACGGGTATCCTTGACTATCCGCTGCCATTGCCCCTAAGCCGGCAACAATTGCATGCTGCGGGTTCATTCCGCCCATAACAGCCGCAAGTGCTGGATCGCTTTGATACGCCTGTTCCTGTTCTTTTACCGGTGCTTTATCAAGCAGACGTGCAATCATCGTTGCCAGCATTTCGACATGACCAATTTCCTCTGTCCCAACATCAAATAATAAATCCCTGTATTTTTGGTCTGCCCGGCAATTAAAGCCTTGAAATAAATATTGCATCATAACACTGATTTCACCATATTGACCACCTAATACTTCTTGCAGCTTTTTCGCGTAAAGCGGATCAGGCTTAGAGGGCTTTGCTTCATATTGCAGTTCTTTGATGTGATAAAACACGATGTCATCTCCCTTATCATTAAACATCTTTTCAATTATCACTATTCAACCGCAGCTCTCATTATGAAAATGAATTGACCACATAAAAAAGGGAATGGCATATGCCATTCCCTTCTTTGTCCTACTTATTCAGCACTGACTAAAATTTTCACTTGATCTTTTTCATTGATTAATGCATGGAAGCCATCCTCAATCACATCATCCAGCTTGATTTTTTTCGTCACGAGTGTATCTGCTGAGAAATAGCCTTTTCTCATTAAGTTTAAGACAGATGGGAATACGTCTCTGTAGCCGATAATTCCTTTCACTGTACGTTCTTTGATGACAATATCATTCGGCATAATTTCTGCGCCTTTTTCCCAAATACTCACAATGACTGTTTCGCCTGAAATTCTAGTTGATTGGATTGCTTGCTTCAATACAACAGGTACACCTGTGACTTCAAAAGAAACTTCGACGCCACCATTTGTGCGGCGTGCGATTTCTTGAACAACATCTTCATACTGAGAAGGATCCACAATAATCGCCCCAAGCTCTTTTGCTTTCTCTTGGCGTTCTTTTGATAATTCAACTGCATAAATATCAGTAGCACCAGCTGCTTTTAATGCTTCAATGACAAGTAAACCAATTGGTCCGCAGCCAAACACAGCCGCTGTATCCCCAGCTTGTACTTTACTAGAACGAACCGCATATAAAGCAACTGCAGAAGGCTCAACAAGCGCGCCTTGCTCATATGAGATTTCGTCTGGTAATAAATGAAGTAATTCTTCATCGACTGATACATATTCAGAGAATCCACCGCCGCCTCCGGCAAGTCCTAAAAAGCCCATGTTTTCATCTAAGTTATAAGCACCTTGATGCCCGTGAGTGGCAAAAATAGGTTCAACAACCACTCGATCGCCTACTTTGTAATTGCTCACGCCTTCTCCTACTTCCACAACTTCACCAGAGAACTCGTGTCCCAGCGTAATTGGTGCTTTTTCTTTTGTAAGTGGATGAGGTTCATTCACAGGAATGAAGATCGGTCCGCCTAAATATTCATGTAAATCACTACCACAAATGCCGCACCATTTTACTTTAAGTTTCACTTTTCCTGGAGCAACTGTTGGTTCATCAATTTCCTCTAGTCGAATGTCCTTTTGATCGTGCCAGCGTAGTGCTTTCATTTGTAAGACTCCTTTTCTCATCAATTTAATTAATTTACTTAAGTAAGTATAACATAATTTTTTTTAACTTTCTAAGTATGATGCACTATTTTTTTGACAGATGACAAAACATAGCAATAGACAGATAAAAAGCAACCATATACACCCAATGATGACGGAAATTCTGATAGATAAAACATGAGCGAGTCCGCCGAATATTCCTGTCATGGTCATCGTCAGAATGGCTTCAACCAAAGCATAAAAGCTGGCTACCCTCCCCATCACCTCTACCGGGATATTTGTTTGATAGAACGTCATAAAACCTGTATTCGCAAAAGCTAAAAAAAAGGCTAATATAAAAAATCCACCGGCGGCTGCAAATAGTGTGCTGGAAAACGCATAAATAAGATAGCCAAACGCCACAAACAAACTGCCGGTCCCAAGCATCATCGAAACTGACAGCCTCTCGACAATGACCGAATTAAGACTTGCCCCTGCAATGATACCTGCTCCAGCCATACTGACAAGAAAGCCGTATTCTGTATCAGTCAGCATCAATACTTCTTTTGCAAAGGCTGTTTCAAGTGAGTCAATGGCCGTAGGTAGAACCGATATCGCGACACAAAATAATAAATATACTGTCATGATCTGGCGTGACGTCAGACTAAATCGCAGAACAAGCTTTGCATCCTCTTTTAACATTGAAAGGGAAAACCGCTTTTGGGCAGCATCTGTTTTGAGCAAATTCGGTAAACATCTCGTTAACAGAGCAGATATCAACAGGCAGATTGCATTTACAAAAATTGAAAGAACAGGAGTCCCGATGAGAAAGAGCAGACCTGCTGCCGCGGGCCCAAGTAAAAATCCACCGGATTGTAATAAAGAACGAATGGCATTAAACCGTTTTCGGTTATCCGCCGGGATGAGTCCTGTCATATACACCATCGACGCTGGATGAAACATCGCTTGTACCATCTGTATGAAAAACACCATGACATACAGGATGAGCAGATGTCCTGAGAATAAGGCAAAGGGGATGCATGCAATGAGCAGAGCACGGGTAATATCTAAACTGATCATCACATTCCGCTGATTCAGCCTGTCAATCAAACTGCCGGACCAGCTATTGGTCAAAAGAGCAGCAGCCGGTCTTAGTAAATAAACTGCTGTTACAGCAAGTACAGAGCCCGTTTCTTGAAAAATAAGCAGATGGAGGGCAATCATATAAATCCATTCTCCTATGTTCGCGATCCCGATGGCTCCAAGCAAAATACTCATATCCCGCCAATGTTTTTTCATCATGGTCCCCCCTATTTGTCATAAAAAAAATCCCGCCCCCAAGACATGTCTGTCTTGAGGACGGGATTGACTCCGCGTTGCCACCTCAGTTCATTCATCTGTTGCCAGATGAACCTTAGCGGGTGATCATTCACCCTTCTCTGTAACGGGAGAAGTTCGCTGCACCACCATCTGAGGGAATCCGGTGCAGAGCTAAGAGGCTTGGTTCCATCATGCTTCCCAGCTCCTTCTCAGCTTCACGGAGTTCTCTGTGTGGGGCAGCTATGATGTACTCTTCTCTATTTGCGCTGTGCCTTTTTTTCATCACGATCTTCAGCTGAATTGTTACATATTTTACTGCGCCGCGATCAAAGCGTCAATGTTTTTTTCATGTTAATCCGCATAAATCATTTTTCTAGTCATGCCGCCATCAACAACCAAATCTGTGCCGGTCACAAATTGATTGTCTTCATCTGTTAAATAAAAACAGGCTTTCACAATATCCTTTGGCGTGCCGACTCGATTGGAAGGATGCTGCTGATGGTCAATTTCTCGAAGACTTTTCTCATCCTTCGTTTCAATCCATCCAGGGGAAATGCTATTCACCGTAATGTGATCCTGACTAAAAGAAACCGCCAAGGCATGAGTAAGCGCGGAAATCCCGCCTTTTGGATTCTCTTTGATATAACGTGCTGCTTCTCTAGCACATAAGAAAGTTCCTCTTACATTTGTATGCAGCACATGATCCCATTCATCAACCGTTAATTCATAAGGCGATGCTGTGCACATGACGCCGGCATTGTTGATGAGAATATCAATCGTTTTGCAGTGCTCCACCGCAAACGACATTAAGCGCTGAATATCCTTCTCCCGTTTCACATCCGTTTTAATGAAATAAACTTCATAGGACTCTTTTCTCAGCTGCTCCTCCAAACGCTTCCCCTTCTCTTCATCTATATCCGCAAGCACCACACGCGCCCCTTCTTTTGCATAGCCGGAGGCGATCGCTTCACCAATGCCACTAGCTGCGCCTGTGATGATGACGGTTTTCCCTTTAAAATTCAGCATCTGATTATTCCTTTCTAACTGGTATGAATGAAATACTTTTATCCTTTCCTGAAAAGAGCAATCCAGTCATCCACTCTATTGATTCTATTTGTTCTTCTGTCATGTTCAATCTATAATATTGCTTTATTTTTTCGTTTGCATCTAACAGGTATGCTGTAACGATCTCTTCTTCCTTTAAAGTTTTCATTGTTCGCTTGACCCATTCTTGAAAAGGGTAACGTTTTTTTCGTTCCATTTGATCTAACTTCTTTTATTCCCTCTTTTAAAAACAATTCCCGCCATTGTTCTGTAGATAAACAGGAGACATGACTTGTGTCTCTTAATCGTTCCAGCTCATTGATAAATAGTGCAAGCTCTTCATCATTTGGCGAAACATTATCAATAAAGAAAAACAGACCATTTGACTTTAATACGCGAGATGCCTCTTTGGCAAACTGTTCAGGGTACGGGAAATGGTGTGCTGCAATTCGGCATGTAACCATATCAAATGTGCCATCTAAAAAAGGAAGGTTTTCCGCATCCGCTACTACATAAAAAATTTGTGGATACGCTTTTAAATGAAATGATGTATGAGAAAGCATCTCTTTCGTTAAATCCGTCGCAAACACTTGATTCACATATGGAGCCAGTGCTTTTGCGGTATGCCCGCCACCAGTTGCTATATCGAGTACGACCCAGCTTTCTTCTGGGGCTGCCCATTCAACAATTAGATCAAGGTCTGCTCCCTTTGCGTGAGTTTGACTCGTCACATACTTTTCTGCATTTCTCCCAAATTGTTCTACTACTCTTCTCTTGGCCTGATCTGAATTCATCTGATTCCTCCTCCTTGAAATGGATTTGTATATTCTATGTGATTTTCCAAAATAAAGAGCCGTCCCATTTTATTGAGCGGCTCCTTTCATGTTAAAAATTATCGAGAAAGCATCCCGTGCGGGTCAATGACAAATTTCTTCGCCACACCCGAATCAAAGTCACTATATCCTTTAGGGGCTTGATCAAGGTCAATGACGGTCGCATTGACGGCTTTGGCGATCTGTGCTCTGCCGCTTAAAATGGATTTCATTAGACTGCGATGATATTGCATAACAGGGGTTTGACCTGTCACAAAGGTATGAGCTTTCGCCCAGCCAAGTCCAATTCGCACTTTCAGAGAACCGACTTTTGCATCGGCATCCACTGCTCCTGGATCTTCTGTGACATAAAGCCCAGGAATTCCAAGCTTGCCGCCAACTTTGGTAATATCCATAATCGTATTTAAAACAGTTGCTGGTGCTTCTCCCTGGTCTCCATGACCCGAAGCTTCAAAGCCGACACAATCGACGGCACAATCAACTTCTGGCTCCCCTAAAATATTCGTGATTTGCTCGCCGATTCGATCATGTTTTCGTAAATTGATCGTCTCACAGCCAAAGCTTCTTGCCTGCTCCAACCTCTGCTCATTCAGATCTCCAACAATCACAGCAGATGCGCCAAGAAGCTGAGCCGAATGTGCTGCTGCAAGACCTACTGGCCCAGCACCTGCAATATATACGGTAGAACCAGGCTTTACTCCAGCCGTATAAGCACCATGAAAACCTGTCGGGAAAATATCGGAAAGCATCGTGAGATCAAGTATTTTTTCCATCGCTTGATCTTTGTCTGGAAATTTGAGCAGTTGAAAATCTGCATATGGAACCATGACATACTCGGATTGGCCGCCAACCCATCCGCCCATATCTACATATCCATAGGCAGAGCCTGGGCGGTCCGGGTTTACATTTAAGCACACATGGGTTTTTTGTTCCTTACACATGACGCAGCGTCCGCATGCAATATTAAACGGAACGGACACGAGATCTCCTTTTTGAATAAACTCCACATCTCGCCCAACTTCAACGACTTCACCTGTAATTTCATGACCAAGGACAAGTCCTTCAGGTGCAGTCGTACGCCCTCTCACCATGTGCTGATCACTTCCGCAAATATTCGTCGTCACTACTTTTAAAATGACGCCGTGCTCACATTTGCGCCCCACATTGGCTTTAGGTACACCCGGGCCGTCTTTTAAGACCAAATCAGGGTATCCAATATCCTCAACTGCTACTTTTCCTGCTCCTTTATAAACGACACCTTTGTTTCCCGACATGATTTCATTCCTCCCTTTTGTTTAAAAATGAAGTCTCTACAATTTTCTCTATTTCTTAAGCAATTTCCTTCTTCAAACAGCACATTATGTGAAAAAGAGGGAGGCACATGTCTATGTGAGAAAGAAAAATGTGTCTTTCAGCGAAATAAAAAAGAAAATATTGAAAAAAAAGCTAAACTTTTGCAGAACGGTGTCGATATAAGAAATAAGCCAGACAGGTATCCTTAATCGACAAACAAATTCCTTATATATACTATCATTCCTTACACACCTGGCTGGCGCCTATATCACATACAAAAGGCTCTTCGGATGAAGAGCCTTTTTTTATTGCAGGCAAAGAGGCTCCTGACGAAGAGCCTCTTTTTTGAGTGCTTGTTCATTACCTGGGAAATATTTTCATCATTTTAAGGCTTTGATACAGATGTATGTATCATAGTGATAAACCGAGACTTCTCTAAAGTGATATGCTGAAAACAGGCGGCTGATCTCTTCTTCACTGTACGATGAAAAAGATGTTGAACGTTTTTGTTCGTTGATCAGCTCCTGCTTTTGGAAAGATAAAAATACTTCTCCATCCACTTGAAGGACGCGGTACACTTCCTTCATGACTTGCTCAATATCCTTCAAATAATAGATCGTCTGCACCGTAAATAATTTATTGAATGATCTGTCTTCAAAAGGTAATTGCTCAGCCTTACCAAGCGTAATGACAGCTTTGTCCTGTTCAGCAAGCTTCTTATGTTTTCTTTTTGCATATTTAATCATATGACGAGAGGCATCCACCCCATATACTTTTCCGCGGTCAAGTTTTTCAGCTACCTTTGATAAGGTGATGCCTCTTCCAGTCCCAATTTCTAAAATTCGGTCATTTTCTTGTATATTTAAGAGTTGAATCGTCCATTCATTGATATTATGATGATTTTTTTCCATATAGCGGGCAACCCATTTTGAGAACAAGCCTTTTGGTTCCCTCATTTGTTTTCCAATCCAGCTTTGAATCAATGTTAACACCTGCTTTTCACCAGTAAATAAAACTATTTACAAATTTTCTTACTTTTCATATCGGCTCTCACCTAACAAAAATTAAGACCTAGTCCTAATTTATTTGTCTTTTATAAGACGCTCCTTTTCAGAAAATGTTTCGCAGAAAGTGAAAATTTTTTTAACCTGAATAGGCGTTTTCATTATTTGTGCTCAGATTGATTTCGTTTTCTGCATGAGCTGCATAATTTATAAATGTATCTTGTAGATAAAGGTGGTGCTAGATTATGGGCTTTGGCGGTTATTCTGGAGGCTACTGCGGTGGCTACGGTGGCGGTTTTGCAGGCGGATTCGCATTGCTTGTTGTACTGTTCATTTTGTTGATCATCATTGGTGCAAGCTGGATTTGCTAACGTAAAAGGAGCAGGAAACTATGACGTTTCCTGCTCCTTTTCTTTAATACCAATAAGTCCGGTACTGGTACATATAACGTCTGAGCATTTCCTCTTGCTCTCTTTGCATGCGGTATGGATTGCCGTATCCGTGCTTTAAGGAATGCGGAATAGATGCATACCCGTGCCCCACAGACGGAAATCTCATATATGGTGACATCGACATTCATTGATCACCTCACAATCACCTTTTACGGTATCATATGTGCAGGTGATCAATGTGGAGCGTGTCTAAACCTGGTCCTTCTCCATCGTATAACAATCAAGCATGGCAAGCATCATAAACATGTCAATCTCCCCCTTTTCACATTTTTCATTTCCTGTTTTAGTTCATATACTTTAGTTGTTTCTGTTTCATTTCTTCATAAATTGTTTCGACTTCTTGTTCGTAAAGAACGGTCTCAATGTCCTTGTATTTCCGCTTAATCGTCAAAGTAATAAAAAATAAATGGATTGTCATATACGCTCACCTCCCTTCAGTTCGCAGCACGCGAAACAGCCCGCAGATCTTCTTTATCAGTTGACCTGCGGGCACACAAAAATGCAGATCAAAAGACAGTGTCTTCCAACCTGCAATGGATGATACGTGTGAAATCCTCGTTTACTTAAACAGTTTTGAAGCGTGCACCGTATAAGGCAAAGGAAGGACACGAACTCTTCCACAGGCTGATGACATGATGAAATTGTTGGTTGAATTGATCACAAGTAGATACGAATAACATATTCTTCAGCCTCCTTTACGTTTTTTTAATTACTTTGTAAGTATATCCAGCAAGCACCATTTTGTAAACCTGTTTTTAGTCATATAGATGCTTTTTGTGTTTTTGACTAAATTTCTACAGTTATTCTTGTCCGATTATCCAATACAATAAAAAAAGCCTCCTCAGGCAAATGAGGAGGCTTTCGAATTAATCTTCATCTAATTCTTGCAGTTTCTTTTGAAAGAAAATCGCGCGTTTAACACAAACAAAAGCTGCTAATAAGAAAACACAATCTATTCCCATCATCAGCATTTTTGGAGATGCTTCGATGTGCTGATTCGGTAAGATTGTACCAATATATAAAAAGGTGCTGACAGCAAGCAGAATAAAAGCGTACTGCTTGTAATCTGTCACTAAATCACTCCACTTTTTCTTCACTTGTTTCACCTTCCGTCATCAATGTCTATTCATAGCTTAACATAGTGAGAGAAAGCGAGGAGCATGTAAATCTATCCATTCGCCAGCGCGCTTAGTCCTTGCTTCAGATCATTCAGTAAATCATCGATATCTTCAATTCCGACCGAAATACGAATTAAACCATCTGTAATGCCAAGCTCCTCCCGGCGGTCTTTTGGAATGGACGCATGGGTCATCCGGGCAGGGACAGAAATTAAGCTTTCAACCGCTCCAAGGCTTTCTGCGATTGTAAACAGCTTAAGCTGGCTTAAAAATACATCAACATGTTCTTCTTTTCCAATATCAAAAGAAATCATGCCGCCGAAGCCGGATGCTTGTATTTTCGCAAGTTCATGGCCAGGGTGAGTACCGAGACCTGGATAATAAACACGTGTGACAGCTGCATGTTGTTCTAAAAACTCAGCGATTTTCTGTGCATTTTGTTGATGTGCTTCCATTCTTAGTCCAAGCGTTTTGATCCCCCTCATGAGAAGCCATGAATCCTGAGGTCCAAGAATTCCGCCTGTCGAGTTTTGAACAAAGTGCAGTTCTTCTCCAAGCTCTTTCGTCGCTGTGACGACAAGCCCGCCTACAACATCACTATGGCCGCCTAAATATTTAGTCGCACTGTGCAAGACAATGTCTGCGCCATATTCAATCGGCTTTTGGAAATACGGTGTGAAAAATGTATTGTCGACAATCATCAAGATGTTGGCTTCTTTTGTCAATTCGCCGATGGCTTTTAGATCCGTCATTTTGAGTAAAGGATTGGTTGGTGATTCAATGTAAACGGCTTTTGTTTCAGGTAAAATGGCTTTTTTCACTGCTTCAGGATCACTTGTGTCAACAAAGGTTGCAGTAATGCCAATGCGGTTTAGCACCTTTGTGATGACGCGGTAGGTTCCGCCGTACACGTCATCTGTCAGGACAATATGATCTCCGCTGTTAAACAGCATCATCACAGCCGTAATGGCTGCCATCCCTGAACCAAATGCGTAGCCGCTTGCTCCTCCTTCAAGATCACGAATGACTGTTTCCAGTGCAGTTCTTGTTGGATTTGCTGTTCTGGAGTATTCATACCCCGTATGTTCGCCTGCTTTCGGCTGCTTATAAGTACTCACTTGATAAATCGGCACAGACACGGCGCCTGTTCTTTCATCACCCGTTGTTCCGCTGTGAATCATCATTGTTTTTGGTTTCATGCTATTTTCCTCCCTCATAAATTCCTTTACTTAAATATCGCTCACTGCTGTCAGGAAAAATGGTGACAATGACTGTCCCAGGTGCTGCTTTCCTTGCTTCCTCTAAAGCGGCAAATAAAGCGGCACCAGAAGAGCTGCCGATGAGAACACCTTCTTTTTCAGCTGCTTCTTTCACCATTCGAAACGCATCATCATCACTGACAGTGTAAATCTCATCGAATAAAGCCTGCTCCATATAATCTGGGATAAATTCAAGGCCAATTCCTTCCGTTCTATGCGGGCCAGGGTCCC
>Ga0209463_1000374_pt1 | contig 37995 bp, 33 predicted proteins | sample AgamicMgSfrz_FD_187169 | JGI IMG/M metagenome (GOLD analysis project Ga0209463, IMG submission 187169) | Agave microbial communities from Guanajuato, Mexico - Mg.Sf.rz (SPAdes) (version 2) | ecosystem: Host-associated > Plants > Phyllosphere > Phylloplane/Leaf | place: Guanajuato, Mexico...
ACATAGAAATGGTATAATAACAAGAAGCATTTATGCTTTAATTGGATAAGAACTATTTAATGGGGGATTTATTTTGAACTATGTTTTAGACCATGTCGGAATTGCCGTACGAAGCATTGATGATACATTACCATTTTATCTTACTGTATTAAAAGGCACATTAGAGGATCGTTATACAAGTGATGCGCCAGGTGTTGAAGTGCATGTAGCTGTAGTGCGAACGGAAGATAAAGTAATCGAATTACTAGAACCAACAAACAAAAACTCGCCAATGGCCCGTTTTATTAAACAGCGAGGGAAAGGGGTACACCATCTTGCTTATCGTGTTGATAATTTAGATGATGCAATATATGAAGCACGCAAAGAAGGAGTTCGTTTTCTCGATGATACACGAAGAGTAAACGCACGAGGAAGACGGCTAATTTATTTAAACCCAGCTTCGACGAATGGTACATTGATTGAATTTTGTGATTATGTAAAGAGCTAATAGCATAAGTACAATTAAAGTATGGAGAAAAAGGAGCATGTTTCATTGCTCCTTTCTCCATACTGTTTTAAGTTTCTGGTATGATGGTTATTGCAACGGTTCTAAAAGGCTCACTGTCCTTATTTGTTTGCGATCTGTTATGGTATTTAACTATTAGCTCATTCAGCTCTTGCTGGAAATGGTGGAAGCTCTTTTCATCGAGCTTCATTTCAGCTAAAGAGAAGGTAGAAAGATCCTCTGTCCTTTCTTGGTCTTTTAATTTTGCTAAATAGCTTTCGTATTGATTTAAAAGCGCTATTTGATAAAACGAAAAATAATTCAGCTTCTCCTCTGTTGTTGCGTTCTTCCAATCTGCCCCCTTTAATTTCGCTTCCTCTGCATTTAAAACATAATACTTTTCCACAACAGAACGAACTTTTCTTTCCTTAACAATCCGTATAATACCGGCATCCAGCATGACTTGAATATGTCGATACACAGTTGCTTGTGGTACATCCTTAATCATCTTTACCATTTCTAACGGTGTCAGTCCGTTTTCACCACTTCTTATTAGGGCTTGAGATATTTTTATTCGCACAGGATGGATTAATGCTTCCGCTTTATTTACCATAATTAGCTCCAGTCTAAAAGTGGTATTCCTCTAAAACACAGTTATAATAGTCGATTTGTGCCAATAGGAGCACCCGATTTTAACTGTCCTTCTTCACAACGATCCACTTCTGCCATTTAATTTTATATTTTGATAATGTTATCATTATATAGAATAATAATGAATTTAACAATAATAGACAAAAAATGAGTGCTAAAAGGAAAAAAATATGTTATCGTTATCGATAATGATAATAAAAAGGAGGAAATAAACTGTATGAATTTACATTACGGGTTAGATGATTTAAAGGACTTTGATTTTGTCGCGATTTTGCCAATTATATTACCGTTTTTTTTAATAGGCTTTATTTTAGTTCTCCTTGCATTAATTGATTTATTTAGAAATCGAACATATCGGCAGCATGTTTTGATGTGGACGCTTATCATTTTGCTTATTAACCCAATTGGCCCAATTTTGTATTTTATTATAGGAAGAAAGGGGTAAGAGTAACGATGAAATTAGAAATAAAGAATGTAACGAAAGCATATAAGCAAAAGATTGCCGTTCATAACTTTTCAATGGAAGTCCAAACGGGTGAATGTCTTGGTTTAATTGGACCAAATGGAGCAGGTAAGTCAACTTTAATTAACATGGTCGCAAATATTATTGAATCCGATACAGGACAGATTTTATTGGATGGAAAGAGAATATCATCCATGAGGAAAGAAATAGGCTATTTGCCACAATTCCCAAATTTCTATAACTGGATGACAGCAACGGAAACGCTTATGTTCATGGGACAGCTTTCAGGGTTGAAGAAAGAAAAGCTAGAGAGGGAAATTCCACAGCTACTAACGAAAGTCGGCTTAAGTAAAGAGGGGAACACACGAGTTAAAACCTTCTCAGGTGGTATGAAGCAAAGACTAGGAATTGCGCAAAGCTTATTGCATAAACCTGCATTTATTGTAATGGATGAACCAGTCTCAGCATTAGATCCTATCGGCAGAAGAGAGGTATTGAACATCATTCAAGAAATAAAAAAAGACACCACGATTCTTTTGTCTACCCATATTTTGCAGGACGCAGAAGAAATTTGTGAAAGATTTGTCATTATTAAAGAAGGACAAAAAATCGAGGATACTACAATCGTCGAATTATTAAATAGAGATAGCAATAATAAAATTAATTTTGAGATTACTGCAGCTAGTTTACATTGGCTTAATATTATTAAAGAGCTCTCCTATGTTAAGAACGTCGAGGTCTTTGGTAATAAAGTGAAAATAGAAGTGGAAGATATACAATCGAATAAAAATATGTTATTAGCTAGTGCTCTGGAGCATCATGTAGATATTATAAGATTTGCCATGGAAAACGATAGTTTAGAAGAAATATTTTTGAAGCTGGTGGTGTAAAAATGACTAACTTTGCCGTGTTAACTAAAAAAGAATTAGTGCAAATGCTGCGTGAATTAAAAATTGTTTGGTTCCCACTTGTGTTTGTCTTTTTAGGAATGAGCCAGCCAATTTTGAACTATTATTTACCTGCTATTATAAAATCTTTAGGAGGAAATCAAGGCATAATCATTGATCCTAATATGATAGCTCAAAAAGGTGGAGATGTGTTAGCAGGTACGCTCGGCTCTCAATTTGATCAATTAGGGGTTATTATAATCATCGTATCATTAATGGGTGCAGTACAATCCGACAAAGCAAACGGCATGTTAGCATTTATCATGACAAGGCCAGTAAGGATAGCAGAATACCTTTCAGCTAAAATATTTTCTAATTATCTCTTTGTTGCAGCGAGTGTTGCAATAGGCTATCTGGTTTCCTGTTTATATGTGAACTTTTTATTTTCCAATGTTAATCTTGTTGATATGCTGTTAGCACTGTTTTTCTATTTAGTATGGGTACTTTTTATAGTTTTGTTCACAACAATGATTAGTACATTATTTAATGGTCAGGGTATAATCGCGTTACTATCCATTGGATTTTTATTACTATGCAGAGTTATTGTTGGATTAAGTCCTGCTATTGATTTGATTAATCCTGCTGCTATGAGCAAGCATGCTATGGAAGTGCTAACGATGAGTACAATCAGTTCTACTTTAGTTTGGAATCTTCTCCTAACAATGCTTTTAAGTATATTAGTAATACTGGTGTCACATAAATGGATCTCAAAGAAAAAATATCACCACGTATAAACCTCTTTTAGATTTGTTTCACCATGAAAAGAGGGCACCAAATATATGATTGGTACCCTCTGTTAATTATTGATTTTTATCCATTTACACTTATATCATTTAACATCCCCACATACTTCTTCACTTCTCCAGATTTACTCTTAATTGCACTTATAGTAATCCATTGCTGGTAAAGCTCTCCGTTTTTTCGTTTGTTATAAATTTTTCCTTCCCAATATCCGCTCTTGTATATAGACTCCCACATATTTTGATAGAATTCGGGATTATGTTTGCCTGATTGAAGAATGCTTGGATTTTTGCCAATCACATCTTCCTTTGCATAGCCTGTTAATTTTGTAAATGAAGCGTTAATGTCTTCGATAATACCATTTTTGTTGGTAATTAATATGGCTTCTTTCGTTTCATGAATAATTTGTTTTTCAATAAAAAGATTGTCCTTATAGAACATCCATACAACAATCACAAAGCTGACTAATGCAAACTCTGAAATGGCCATAAAACCGATTGAGTATTGACCAGTTGCATTAAACACAAAGGAGAGTACTAGTGGTGGAAAGAACCCGCCTAAACCGCCCATTGCCGACACGATTCCATTAACGATTCCAGCTTGCTTGGAGAAGTACATTGGAACAAGCTTGAAAATGGTCCCATTTCCTATCCCTGCCGCTAATGCAATCGTTAATACACCTGCTGAATAGAGCTCAATAGAAGGGGAGAATGACAGCAGAACCCCTGCTAACGCCAGTCCAATAAATACAAACATCAATATTTTATATGGATTAAATTTGTCTGCTAAAAAGCCGCCTGTCGGACGCATAAGTGTTGCTAATACGATAAAGCCCGCTGTTCTTAAACCAGCGTCCACTCTGTCTAATTCAAAATGAGTAGTAAGAAAGTTTGGTAGATAAACAGTAAAGGCGACAAAGGCACCAAAAGTAATGAAATAAAATAAACATATGAACCAAAGTGTAGAGTTTTTATATACTCCCTTGAATTGGTTTACTAGTGAAACTGTTACCTTTTGTTCTTTCCTGTCGCCTAAGAAAATATTTAAGGCAGCAAATACGAGCAGAAGAATTAAATACAGCTGCACAGTTTGAGCCCAGCCAATCGATTTCGCCACAACTGGTGCGGCAAATGTACTAATCGCAGTACCTGCATTACCTAATCCGTAAATACCATTAACAAAGCCATGGTTTTCCTTTGGATAATACTTCGGGATAGATGTTACCCCAACGGAAAATACGGAGCCGCCAATACCGATGAGCAAGCCGCCGATAATTAAATCAGCCATTGAATCCGCTTTACTTATTAAAAAGACAGGCAGCAAAAGCAGGATAAAACTGATACTATGAATAATTCTTGCTCCAAACCGGTTTGTATAGTATCCAACAGGTATCCGCAATATGGACCCCAGAATAACCGGAACAGCTGTCACTAAGGCAGTCTGCCCGTCTGTAAGGGGAATATCCTCCTTAATAAACGAAATAAGTGAGGATATTAACACCCAAACCATAAATCCAGTTATTAAGCTTGATGTTTGAAGAGATAATTGTACGCTTCTTAATTTACTCATTGTAATCATCCTTTCTCCAAAATTGTGTTTTTAAAATACGTGAATTCATGAATAAAAAATATGCTTACTAGAAGTGCTATTTAAAAGCCTAGGAAGTCCCGTTACAAGACATAGGGTACATGATTGCCAAACAGCCCGCAATAGAGAAAATAAACCGTAAACTTTGTGAATTACATGAAGGAATATTAAAGCTCATATTATTATAAACGCTGATAAAACAGGCTTTTAACTATGAATTTACTAACTTATTTTTCTGTAACTTTGTGAAAGTTTTCAAAAAACTGTTCGGTTGCTTGAAAAAATAGGGGGATTCCCTTAAACGATTTTTAAGGAGCTAACCACTGTAAATTTGAACATTTTGCGACAATTGATCAATACGCCCCCCTAATAAGGCAATATAGGGAAAATCCCTAATATTCCTTCAGTTGTTGGCTCGATACAATGGAATGGTAGATAGAGTCGGTTTTAAACAGGAGGGCTCAAATAATGAGTAAAACAGCAAAAGGATTAAACTTTTTTAAGAAAACGGAAAAATTTAACGGGAACTGGTCCTTACTACAAGAAGCGGACCGTGATTGGGAAAATGTCTACCGCGGGCGTTGGGCACATGATAAAGAGGTGCGGACTACCCACGGTGTTAACTGTACAGGTTCATGCAGCTGGAAGGTTTTCGTGAAAAGCGGAATTATTACTTGGGAAAATCAAGCAACAGATTATCCAAGCTGCGGACCTGATATGCCAGAGTTTGAGCCAAGAGGCTGCCCTCGCGGAGCAAGCTTTTCATGGTACGAATACAGTCCGCTCCGCATTAAATACCCTTACATGCGTGGGCGTCTTTGGAAGCTGTGGCAGGAGGCTTTAAAAATACATAAAGATCCAGTCAAGGCTTGGGCAAGCATTGTGGAGGATAAAGAAAAAGCAGCGTCCTATAAAAAGCTTAGAGGAAAAGGCGGCATGATTCGGGTAACATTTGAGGAAGCGAACCAGATGATCTCTGCGATGCTTATCTATACGATAAAAAAATATGGACCTGACAGAATTGCTGGCTTTTCCCCAATTCCTGCTATGTCTATGATCAGTTATGCAGCAGGCAGCAGGTTTTTAAGCTTAATAGGTGGAGAGCTATTGAGCTTCTACGATTGGTATGCGGATCTTCCGCCTGCATCTCCGCAAATATGGGGAGAACAAACAGACGTACCAGAATCAAGTGATTGGTATAACGCTGGCTACATCATGATGTGGGGCTCAAATGTACCATTAACACGTACACCTGATGCGCATTTTATGACAGAGGTTCGTTATAAAGGCACAAAGGTTGTTTCAGTAGCACCAGACTATGCAGAAAGTGTGAAGTTTGCAGACAACTGGCTCGCACCACATCCAGGAACAGATGCTGCTTTAGCACAAGCGATGACACATGTCATTTTAAAAGAGTTTTATATTAACAGAAAAGAAGAAGCCTTCATTCAATACGCGAAAAAATATACAGATTTGCCATTTCTATTGAAGCTGGACCCAATGAGTGACGGCAAGTTTAAAGCTGGAAGGTTTTTACGGGCAGAAGAGGTCCTGGAGGATGACAATATGGTAAATGGTGCGTGGAAGCCGGTTCTTTTAGATGGAATTTCCAACAGCATCGTTGTGCCAAATGGAACAATCGGACAGCGCTGGAATGATAAAGAAAAATGGAACTTGAAGCTTGAAACGGAAACGGGCGAAGCAATTGACCCGCTCCTATCGACTTTCAATCAAGCTAACCGTGAAATTGCAACGATACAATTTCCGCTCTTTGATTCCAATGGAAATAAAGTCTTTGACAGACCAATATCCGTTATTCCGATTCCGCTTGCAGATGGTACGACTCAATATGCGGCAACCGTTTATGATGTAATGCTTGCTCAATACGGGGTATCAGAAGATGCAACAGTTACGATAGAGGATGATATTTATACACCAGCATGGCAAGAACCAATTACTGGAGTGAAAGCTAGTATTGTGGAACAGATTGCAAGAGAATTTGCGCAAAACTCAATTGATACAAAAGGGCGCTCGATGATTATTATGGGTGCAGGCATTAATCATTGGTACAACAGTGACACTATTTACCGTGCTATCTTAAACTTAGTTATTTTAACGGCTTCAGAAGGGGTTAATGGCGGAGGCTGGGCACATTATGTTGGTCAGGAGAAATGCCGTCCGTATGAAGGGTGGGGAACCATTGCCTTTGCGAAGGATTGGCAAGCACCGCCACGTCAGCAAAATGGAACATCTTTCTTCTATTTTACATCGGATCAGTGGAGATATGAGGAGGAGGAGCTCGGCAATAAGCTATATGCTTCACCGCTTGTAAAGGATATTACATACAAGCATCCTGCAGATTATAATGTGCTTGCCGCAAGACTTGGCTGGCTGCCTTCTTATCCGCAGTTTGATAAAAACTCCTTAAGCTTTGCAAAGGAAACGGCAAAGAAGGAGGATATCATCCCGAATTTAGTAGAGGAATTAAAGTCAGGCAAGACGTCCTTTGCTGTAGAGGATCCAGATAATCCGGTGAACTTCCCCCGTGGTTTGTTTGTGTGGCGTTCTAATTTAATGTCAAGCTCCAGTAAAGGGCAGGAATACTTCATGAAGCATTTACTTGGAACAACAGAAAATGTATTAGCTGAGCCAAGCAACAGCTTTAAGCCTGAGGAGATTAAATGGCATGAGGAAGAACAGACAGGCAAGGTTGATTTATTAGTCACATTAGATTTTCGCATGACGGCAACACCAATGTATTCAGATATTATCCTGCCTGCAGCAACTTGGTATGAAAAGGAAGATTTAAGCAGTACAGATATGCATCCATTCGTGCATCCATTTAATAAAGCGGTTGACCCTGTTTGGGAATCAAAATCAGACTGGAATATCTTTAAAGGTCTTGCGAAATCATTCACAGAAATGGCCCAAACGCAATTTGACGGACCTGAACTAGATGTTGTGACAGTACCGCTTAATCATGATGCACCGTCAGAAATAGCTCAGCCGTATGGATTGGTGAAGGATTGGAAAAAAGGCGAAATTGAGGCTGTTCCTGGTAAAACGATGCCTAACTTTGCACTTGTTGAACGGGATTATCGCCAAATCTATGACAAATTCATCTCATTAGGACCTAAAGCAGGCACGTATCCAACAGGCGCACATGGCGTTAACTACAAAACGACCGAACAGTATGAGGAATTAAAGCAATCATTAGGCGTATATGACGACGATACCATCAAAAATGGTTTACCGATCATTGCTAATGAAAAAAATGTTGCGAACAGTATTTTAGCTTTATCAAGTGCAACAAACGGAGAGTTAGCGGTAAAAGCTTGGGAAACGATGGAAGAAAAAACAGGCATGCCATTAAAGGACATTGCTGTAAAGCGTCAAGGTGAAAAAATGACGTTTGAAAGTGTAACAGTGCAGCCGCGGGAAGTCATTCCAACACCAATTTTTACTGGCTCTAATAATGATGGTAAACGATATTCCCCTTTCACAACAAATATTGAAAGATTAGTACCATTTAGAACGCTGACGGGGCGTCAGCACTTCTATCTCGATCATGAATTGTTCTTTGAGTACGGGGAGAACTTACCAGTTTATAAACCAACATTGCCGCAAATTGTCTTTGATGAAAAGGATAATATGGAGGTTGGTGAGAATAATCTCGTTCTGCGCTTTATGACACCGCATGGTAAATGGAATATTCACAGTATGTATCAGGATAATCAGCATATGCTGACACTGTTCCGCGGTGGGCCAACCGTTTGGATAAGCGATATGGATGCCAAAAATTCTGGTATTAAAGATAATGATTGGCTAGAGGTATTTAATCGAAATGGTGTAACAGTTGCTAGAGCAGTAGTCAGTCATCGTATGCCGCGGGGCTCCATGTTCATGTATCATGCCCAAGACCGCCATATCAATATGCCTGGCTCCAAACTGACTGGGAATCGTCCAGGAAGTCATAATGGCCCAACAAGAATACATGTAAAGCCTACGCAGATGGTAGGCGGTTATGCACAGCTAAGCTACGGCTTTAACTATTATGGTCCAATTGGCAATCAACGGGATTTATATGTAATTGTCCGTAAGCTTGAGGAGGTTGACTGGCTTGAAGATTAAAGCACAAATCGCAATGGTTTTAAATTTAGATAAATGCATCGGCTGCCATACATGCAGTGTCACATGTAAAAACACATGGACAAATCGGCCTGGTGCTGAATATATGTGGTTCAATAATGTCGAAACAAAACCTGGTATTGGCTACCCAAAACGCTGGGAGGACCAAGAGTATTATAAGGGCGGCTGGGAATTAACTAAAAAAGGAAAGCTTCAGCTTAAGTCTGGTTCAAAAATAAACAAAATTGCAACAGGAAAAATCTTTTACAATCCAGACATGCCTAAACTGGATGACTACTACGAGCCTTGGACCTATTCATACGATAATTTATTTTCACCAAAGGAACGTGCACAGCAGCCTGTTGCACGTCCCCAATCCTTAATAAGCGGCAAGGAAATGGAGATTGAGTGGGGACCGAACTGGGAGGATGACTTAGCTGGTGCTCCCGAAACAGCACCACTTGATCCAAATATCCAAAAAATCGAAGAAGAAATAAAAATGAATTTTGATACGGCGTTTATGACCTATTTGCCAAGACTTTGTGAGCATTGCTTAAATCCAGCCTGTGTTGCTTCCTGTCCAAGTGGTGCGATGTATAAACGGGATGAGGACGGCATTGTGCTTGTTAACCAAGAGGCTTGCCGAAGCTGGCGCTTTTGTATGTCAGGCTGTCCCTATAAAAAAGTATATTTCAACTGGAAAACAAATAAAGCGGAAAAATGCACATTTTGTTTCCCAAGAATTGAAAACGGCTTGCCGACAGTATGCTCTGAGACGTGTACAGGACGGATTCGCTATTTAGGTGTTTTGTTATATGATGCAGATCGTGTAGAAGCAGCAGCTTCAACGGAAAACGAACAAGATCTGTATAAAGCACAGCTTGATTTATTCCTTGATCCAAATGATCCGGAGATAATTAAGCAGGCAAAAAAAGACGGTGTGCCAGAATCATTTATAGAAGCAGCACAAAATTCGCCAATCTATAAAATGGCGATTGAATATAAAATAGCGTTCCCGCTGCATCCAGAATATCGAACATTGCCAATGGTTTGGTATGTGCCGCCGCTTTCCCCAATTATGAGCTATTTTGAAGGCAGGGATTCTATTAAAAATCCAGATATGATTTTTCCGGCCATTGAAGAGATGCGAATTCCTGTAAGCTATATCGCAAGTATGCTTACTGCAGGTGATACGGATGTGGTTATCCTTGCCTTACAGCGCATGGCAATGATGCGGCAATATATGCGTGCAGCATCCTCCAATAAAGAATTTGATCTAACTCGCTTAGAGCGTGTTGGTTTAACGGAAAAGACAACAAAGGAAATGTATCGTTTGCTTGCTATAGCGAAATACGAGGATCGATTTGTTATCCCTACCTCTCATAAAGAAGCCTATATGGATGCCTATAATGAACAGGGAACGTCTGGTTTTGACGCATGCAATGGCTGCTCTCTTGCTGGAAATGGAGTAGGCGCAAATAATAGTCCCGCAGTGAACACGGCAAACCAAAGCTCTTATGAGAAGAATTTTTATGGAGGGATATGGCGTGATTAATCAGCACGAATTCGAACAAAAAAGACCAATAATGCAGGAACTAAGTGCTATGCTGCTTTATCCGCAAGGAAGTCCTATAAAGCAGCAGGACTTCCCAATCCTTGAGTTATATGGTGACAGCAATAAAGAAGTGGCAGCAAATATCAATCGGTTTTTTGACTATTTTAGTGAATTAACCTTATTGCAGCAACAGGAGTATTATGTTCAAACATTTGACTTTAATAAAAAAACACCGCTGCATATGACATTTGCAAAATATGAAGATGCAAAAGAAAGAGGCCAAATACTAGTTCAATTGAAAATGATGTATGCGATGAGTGGTCTGGAATTGAACTCGAAGGAGCTATCAGATCACTTGCCATTAATGCTCGAGTTTTTGGCAAATGGAGAGTGGATACATGCTAATCGTCTTCAAAAATGGCAGCTGCTATTTGCGATAATGGAAGATGGAACCTATTTTCTTTATCAGGAATTAAAGAACCAAGAAAACCCATATCAGTATGTCATCCAATCTGTGCGAATTCTATTAAAATCATGTATGGAATTAGAGATGGAGGCGGAAAAAGTTGAATAGTGTTACACAGCTTTTTTGGACAATTATTCCCTATATATTTATCATGATTTTTATTTTAGGTATGATTTTTCGCTATCGATATGATCAATTTTCGTGGACAGCTAAGTCAAGTGAATTACTAGAAAAGAAGAAATTAATGATTGGCAGCAGTTTATTTCATATCGGGATTATTTTCGTGTTTTTCGGTCATGTCGGTGGACTGCTTGTGCCAATCGAAATAACAGAAGCATTTGGTGTTAGCGATCATCTGTATCATACAATCGCAGTTTGGAGCGGTGGATTTTTCGGGTTCATAGCATATGTCGGAATCATCCTGTTAACATGGAGAAGACTTTCAGATGTTCGGGTGCGATCCATTAGCACCTTTTCCGACATAGCTATTAATATAATTTTAATTATTGTCATGTCTCTTGGTATTTTCAGTACCTTTTTCGGCACAAGCAATCAACCGGATTTTAACTATCGTGAAACAGTATCCGTTTGGTTTCGTCAGTTATTTATTCTACAGCCAGACGGCAACCTGATGAGTGGGGTTCCGCTGTTGTTTAAATTACATATCCTTTCAGCCTTTGCCTTGTTTGCTTTATTCCCCTTCAGCAGATTAGTACATGCATTTAGCCTGCCAATAGGATATATTAAAAGACGATATATAATTTACCAAAAAAATGTAGTGCGCAAGTAAATCAAGAAGATGCCAGAAAAGGGAATGAGGACAAGTGACTCTTAGTTTAGAACAAAAAATCACAGATTTACTAATTGAAATAAGACTTCAGCTTGAAGTAGATTTTGTTGGGTTAGCGATGGCAGCGGAAAACGCAGACGGAGAAATTGTTATTAAGTGGAAATACGTTTCTAATAATCGCAATAATCGCTATCAAAAAATTGTTCTGCAAGTAGGAAAAGGAATAGCCGGCATTGTATGGAAAACAGCTCGACCATATGTAGTGGAAGACGCAAAAAAAGATATCCAGGAAACGAAGGATTTTCCGTTAACCATAACAGAGCAATTGGTCAGTATGGCAGCTATTCCTCTTTTAAACGGGAATGAGGTTCAAGCTGTTTTATTAGGTGGATTTAGAAAAAAGAAAAAACTGAATCAAGAATTTATAGATCAATTGATTTCTCTTTGTACAGAAATAAACCCATTATTACTTGAAGTAAGGGGATGAAAAAATGGGAGTTGCCATGTCTAAACAGAAATTAATCGAAGCTATGTTTCAAAAAATGAATGATGCGGTATTTTTTCTGAAGCGAAATGAAGTACTTTATATGAATCCAAAAGCAATGGAGCTTATCAGTAAATTCGAAGTGGATTTATTTAATATGCCGTCAATATGCCATGTTTGTAATGGGATGACGAATGAAAAAGGCTATCAAACCTGCTCAAGCTGCTTTATAGAAGGCGACAAGAATCTAGAATCCTTTCAATTATTTTTAGCGAAAAAAAACGATACAAATTCAGGTGATATTCCATTTAGCGGCAGCTACTTTCTATTGGATGAGCTTGAGGAAGTTAATGTGTTAGTATTAAGAAATTTAACGAATCAACAAGAAACAGAAAAGCTTCAGTATCAGAAGTCATTAACAGAATATGTGATTCATGCGTCAGAGGAAGAGCGAAAACGACTTTCAAGAGAACTGCATGATGGTTTAGCACAAGAAATATACAGTGCGCTCATTCAATTACAGTCAATGCGTTATACACCAGATTTCGATAAAGTAAAGGAAACAGCAAGTAAAGTGGAAACCATTATTGTTAAATCCCTTAACTCCATCAAATCAATGGCAATAGACTTACGTCCAGCCGCATTAGATGATATGGGACTTTATGCTGCACTTAAATCTTATTGTAAAAGATATGAAGAAACATTCGGGATGGAGGTAGAGTTATATAGTAATATTCAATCCGAACGTTTTGATGGCAATATCGAAACAATGGTTTACCGAGTATGTACAGAAGCACTGATAAATGCAGCGAAATATGCCGATGTTGAGCAGGTTGTTGTGTACCTATTGGCTGGTAAAAAGCAGCTTCGTGTAGAAGTTATGGACGAAGGGGTAGGCTTTGATTTGCATAATATCCATGTTAAGGGCTCAGGCCTTGGCCTTCGTAATATGGAGGAGAGAATTTCTCTACTTGGGGGAAAGGTTTCTATCGAGACATCCATTGGCATCGGAACAAAGGTTTTAGCTGTTATTCCATTAGAACAGGAGGATAACAATGATTAATGTGTTGATTGCAGATGATCATGCCATTGTAAGAAGCGGTCTGTCATTTTTAATTGAGGCACAAGAGGATATGCAAGTGGTAGGGACTGCTGCTGATGGTCTTGAAGCTTCTTATTTAGTAGAAAGACTGCAGCCAAATGTAGTTTTAATGGATTTAAGCATGCCTCCTGGAGAGAATGGCCTTTCGGCAACTAAAAAAATTAAAAAAGCTTTTCCACATATTAATATATTAATACTAACGATGCATGATGATGAGGAGTATCTGTATCATGCATTTAAATCAGGCGCAACAGGCTATATTTTAAAGAATGCCAAGGATGATGAGCTGCTGAATGCAATTCGCTCTGTCAAAAATGGAGGGAGATATATTCATTCAAAGGTATCAACAAAAATGGTGCGTGAGCATATTGAGAGTCCTTTGCAAGAGCCTGAATTCGTTGATTCTTATTTTTTATTATCCAATCGTGAGCAGGAGGTCCTTCCATTAGTTGCACTGGGATATGGCAATAAAGAAATTGCTGACAAATTATTCATTTCTGTTAAAACAGTGGAAGCACATAAAGCAAATATGATGAGTAAATTAGGGTTAACAACAAGACCGGAGCTTGTTCAATATGCCATTAAGAAAAATTTAATAGATTTATAAGGTAAGCCCAGTATATATCTTTGTATATGATTGGATGATGTTAAATGAAGCTAACTCGAAAACCGCTACAAGTTAACAGCGTAATAGAGAAATTATGGGAATACCGCCAACCTGGTAAAACAGAGCTTGTGTCCATTGAAAATACTACAGGACGCTTCCTTGGTGAAGCTATCATCGCAAAATCGGATGTACCAGCATTCGATAAATCACCGTATGATGGCTTTGCCATACGAGCCGAAGATACGATTCAAGCATCACAAGAGCATAGTATCGAGTTTGAAGTTATTGATCAAATAGGTGCAGGTACAATAACACAAAAAAAGGTTCAGCAATTTCAAGCGATACGTATCATGACAGGTACGCAAATTCCGTTTGGCTGTGATGCAGTGATTATGATAGAGCTAGTTAAAGAGATAAGCAGAGACGGAAAAAGCTTTATCCAACTGAAAAGAAGAATGAAAACGGGAGAAAATATTTCTTTTCAAGGGGAGGATATTAAGGCTGAAACTTTGTTAGTTAAAAAAGGAACAAAGATGAATCCTGGTATCCAATCATTGTTAGCCACATTTGGATACCACCAGGTGGCAGTCATGCAAAAACCCAAAATCGGTGTACTTGCTACAGGTGACGAGCTATTGGATGTAAATGAACCACTAGCTCCAGGTAGGATTCGCGATAGTAATAGCTATATGGTAATGGAACAAATCAAACGAAGCGGCGCTGAAGCCATCTACTATGGCAGGATTGCTGACAGCTTTGCAGCTACATATGCTGCCATAAACAAAGCAATAAGTGAAGTGGATATGCTCATAACAATCGGTGGAGTTTCGGTTGGTGACTTTGATTATATGCCAGAGGTCTACGAAGCACTTGGAGCAGAAATTCTTTGCAATAAAATGGCGATGCGGCCAGGAAGTGTCACAACAATAGCAAATTATGCGGGCAAACTATTATATGGATTGTCTGGTAATCCATCCGCTTGTTATGTTGGCTTTGAGCTTTATACTCGGCCAATGATTCGTCATTTATTAGGAAGTGACAAACCATTTGCCAAAAAAGTAAAAGCCATTTTAGACACTGATTTTCCGAAAGTAAATCCTTTTACACGCTTTGTACGCAGCAAGCTTTATGCACACGAAACAAAAATTTATGTCTCACCAATTGGAATGGATAAGTCGAATATCATTTATTCATTAGCATTTGCCAACAGCTTACTGATCCTTCCAGGTGGTACAAGAGGCTATACAAAAGGGATGGAAGTTGAAGTTCTATTACTAGAGGATCAAGAAGGAAGTGAAGCATATTGATTCTTCAATTTGTCGGCTTTCAAAACAGTGGTAAAACAACAGCGATGGAGTGGACTATTAAAACTTTAAGTGAAAAAGGATTTAAAGTCATTGCGATCAAGCATCATGGTCATGGTGGTCCTCCAAATTCACTTGTGAAGGATTCCACAAAGTATCATGATGCAGGTGCGATTGCCAGTATAGTCGAAGGGGATGGTGTCCTTCATCTAGAGATGACACAACAACACTGGAATATAGAAAAAATGCAGTCACTCCTAGCCTTTTTGGATTATGATTTATTATTAATTGAAGGGTATAAGCAGGAAGATTACCCAAAGGTTGTGTTTTCTTCGTTAGGTGAAGACCATGAGAAATGGAGATCTCTTGTCAATATTCAATTCACTATCCCATATTGTAAGAATCTAGAGGATAAACGGAAGCATGTGTGTAAGGTCATTGAATGGTTAGAAGGGGAATTGGTTAACAAGGAAAAATAACTTATCTTTTGGAGAGGAGGCTTTCGCATGGTTTTGCCAAGAGAGCATGGGACGTGGATGATGTTTTTTCTTCCCTATCTGTTGGGAATGGTTTTATCTGGAGCAAATTGGCAGCATCTCTTCTTTATGATAGGCTGGTTTTTCGTTTTTCTAACCTCCACACCATTATTAACGATTATTCGGAAACCACGCCATAAAAGGGAGATGCTGCCATGGGTATATAAGTATAGCGTTATCGCTATTATTTTTTTATTACCAATTCTATGGCTGAAGCCTATTCTCCTATGGGGCGGAGCAGTATTATCATTATTGCTTGTTGTTTCTATTTATTTTATAAAAAAAAGGCAAGAGCGAAGCTTATGGAATAATTTGAGCGGGATTCTTATCTTTTCATTTGGAGGAACTGCCGCCTATATAATTGGGCAAGGGTCACTAACGAAAGATGCCATTATGTTATTAATTATAACCACGCTATATTTTATGAGCAGTGCCTTTTACGTAAAATCATTAATCAGAGAGCGGAAAAACACAGCCTTTAAAAGAAAATCTCATATTTTTCATGGCCTATTATTACTAATGCCTTTTTTAATAAGCGTGCCATTGTTAGTGATAACATATGTACCGAGTGTGTGCAAAGACTTTTTAACTCCTCGAAAAAAAGCTATAAAGCCTATCATTATTGGAATTATTGAAATTATTAATGGGGTTGTATTTTTTATCATATGTTTATATGTACTAAGATAGGAAGAGAATCAGAAATGATTCTCTTTTTAGTTTGTAGACATACTTTTTGGAAATGCTTTTTTGATCACCTCGATAGGGTACTAAGAAGCCGTGACGCATGCGCCTGCTTTGTCATCACGGCTGTATTGAATCCTAAACGCAGCTATATGATTTTTTCTAAGAGAGACTTTTATGATTAAATAAACGTAGTATAATCCTCCTGAAAATTTATATTAATAAAATGCTGTTTGTCAAAGTCTTCTACAAACTTCACGTTTATTTGCTGTAAAAACCTTTGCATCGATAATTCCTTCTGGCTTAACGCCTGATAGATTTTCTTCTGGATTCTTTTGTTATAAACAGCAATGAGCGGCTGCTGTTTTTTGTTAATGACGGGTACTACTGCATCATACCCATCCTGGATGTGTGAGAGTAGCTTTTCGATTGTTTTAGTTGTAATGAATGGGCTATCTATAGGTAAAACAACGAACCATTCAGCGTTTTGTATAGCCATTACAGAATAAATGCCTGCTAGTGGACCGTATCCTTTAAACACATCAGCATCCTCGATTACAATTATATCTTTTAATGATTGAAAGCTGCTTTTAATTTCCGGGTGTGCAACAAGATAGTTAGAAGAGGTGAATGGATGCAATGCATCAATAGAGTATTGGTAAAAATACTTGCCTTCTCTACTAGCAAAGGCCTTTTGGCTGCCAAATCTTCTTGATTGCCCACCAGCTAAAATAATCCCTGTATATATATGATTTAATGGCACAGGATTCCCTCCTTTACTTTTGTATTTATATGGTTAATTACCTTCTATTATATAGATAACTAGACTTGAATAAAATGCTTATAAAGGTAAGTGGTGCTTGCTTTTTCCACAAAAAAAACACTTACCAAATTCAATGTGAACAAGGTAAGTGCTTTTGTATCATGATAATGTTTTTACGAGAATACTTGCAATAATAACAGATGCTACCGTAACTGTTGTGAAACCTCCGATTAACATTGGCGGAGATAATTCATTTAACAGGCGGTTTTCTTCTTCTTCTGTTCTACCGACACTGCGGCTTACTTCCTGACAAAGGATATAATCAGCTGGGAAGCCAAACATCGCAGTAAGGGCAAGTGACATTCCTTTGTATGGATGCCATTTCACTAATTTTGAAACGATATAGCCACCAACTAGAATGCCGATTTCACCAATAATGATAATCGTAACAACCTGTGGGATAAAGTGCAGGAATTGTGTAAGGCTTACTTTGCTCATGGAAGCTATTACGATAAAAATCGTTCCTAATACTGCGATACTTGAAGCCTTCGCTTTATCCATGATGTTTTCATTATAGAAGTTAACCTTAGTACCTAATACACCGATGAACAAACACCAGATTGTTCCGCTTATACCAGTTAGTTCACCAAGAACGGTACCAAGCGACGCACCAACAAATAATTTAAACAATAAAATATTCGCTGTATTGAACTCATATTTCTTTCTTTTCTTCGGTTCGCTGGCAACGGCCGCTCCATGGAGAGGAACCTCTGCAGCAGCAGCAATATAAGCACTTGAATCCGTTTGATCCCATTTATTACGAAGAATCAATGCATACTTACGAAGTAACATGGATGCTACTGGCAGACCAAATAATTTATGTACTGCTAAAACGAGTGCTGGTATTGCAACTAAATACTCAAAGCCAGACCCATTTAATGCCTCAGAAGTAACAATAAATGCAACAATTCCACCGACTAACGGGCCTGTACCAGCAACAGCTGTTTCATAGCCAAAAAGCATGGTGATGATAGGTAGGACGAATAATAAGGCAACGAGAGAACCACCTAAAGCGATAAGGACGGCACGATATTGTTTAGCCATTAAGGTAAGAGGTATCAGTGTACCTAAATGAACAACAAGTGGACCTGTCAGCAAAGTCCCCATAGCACTAAATGAAGATGTATCTACGATATCGGCAGGGAATATTCCTGTCCAAATAAAAATAAGAAATCCTAATATTGCAATAAGTAACATTGGTACACGTGCACGCGTTAAAATGGAAACAACTTCCCCAATAGCTATTAATGCAAGAACTAACATAGCTGCATAAACCGGTTCATTAATAGTCATGTAGATCCTCCTAATATACAATGAATAAAAATACAAGATTAAAAATTTTCAGACTAAAAAAATTATAAAAAAATTTCTCCTTTCTCTGCAGTAAATCTCGATGTTTTTAAAGTCAGATGTAAAAATGCAAAATTCTGACTTTTTTACAATGATGAATACTATGAATAATAATTAATATTTTTATTTATATCACATCTTGTTACGAAATGTAAGTGTTTGAGAATAATTTCTTTAATTATTTAACTAAATAAAAATAGTATTATTGCAAAATGAAATACATATTCTTTTTTATTTACTATTAAATATCAATATGGTTAAATACAGTCAACAATGCTTTTCTTATATTGATAGAAAGCATACGAAAGAGAGGTCATGATTAGGTTGTCGTCAAGTTATAGTGTCCCCAATTTAGTACTAGATGAAATTGATAAAACGATCCTTTCCATGCTGCATGAAAATAGTCGAGTTTCTTATACTGATATTGCAAAAGAAGTGGATTTGTCCAGAGTTGCAGTCCAAATGCGCATTAATAATTTAACAGAAAAAGGCGTCATTGAAAAATTCACAACGGTTATTAATCCGACAAAAATCGGTATTCATGTATCTGCGTTTTTTAATGTTGAGGTAGAACCTCAATATTTAGAGGAGGTAGCGGCAAAGCTTGCTGAAGAGCATTCTGTCACAAGCTTGTATCATATGACAGGGCCAAGTAAATTACATATGCACGGTATCTTTGAAGATAATCATGAAATGGAAAAGTTTATGACAGAAAAAATGTATCCACTTCGAGGCGTTGTAAGTGTAGATTGCCAAATCCTTATTAAAAGATATAAAAGCAGAATGGGTATGAAGCTGTAATGACAATGAAATAAAGGCGAAAGAATGTGGTTATTCTTTCAACAGAACTCAGTTGTCAAAGGACAGCTGTTTTTTGTATAGAAGGGGTCCTTATATAATAGGAAATAGGCTTAATTAAGCGACAAAATTGTCGATAAATAATAAGGATGATAAGACAATAACTCACATATTATAAGCCGTGATTTTGTTACAGGTAAAAAATTTCCTTTTTTTACAAAAAATCACGAGTTTATAATTGTAGGAACCGAAGGAAAGCGTTACTATAAAAAGGTACAGAATATTATTAGAAAAGCCTTTAACAGACTATCCTCATCCACTGTTTTAAATGACTTGAAGGAACTGCATAATTAGTTATTTGAATTGGTTTTAAAGAATTTGCTTAAAAAGGTACGGAGGGTACAATATGGAGAATGGAGCACGTAATCTTATTGCAGATGACGAGAATAAAAATAAAAGAGGAAACAGGTTCAACAAGAAGGGTAATTCGAAGCTTATTATTGGAATTGCCGCTGCCATTGTAGTAATAGCAATTATTTTAGGAGGATTTTTCTATTATCAAAGCACTCATTTTAATTCTCAAATAAAAATCAACGGTATAAACATAGGCGGATTGACAGCTGACCAGGCATTAAAGAAATTAGGCTCAACTGAATACAAAAATGTCGTTTATATTGGAGAAGACAAAGTCTTTGATGGTGAGGATACGAAAATAGAATATACAGATGATGACTTACCAAATATCAAAAAATTGTTAAAAAGCCAGCGGACATGGCTGCCTTCTTCCAAAGCAAAGGAATTTGAGTTGGAGCCAAGCACAGATGCTTCATCATTCGCGGAAATAAAGCATCAGCTCCAAGATGAGCTGACAGACAGAAATAAAAGCTTAACACCACCAAAGGACGCACAAGCTGAGCTTAAAGATGGTAAAATTATCATTACAAAAAGTGAAGACGGCAAGCAATATGACATTGACGGACTTCTCAAGCAATATGAAAAACAGCAGTTTAAAAGTGAAATCCATTTGGAAGCTGCTTATATTACACCTATTAAAGAGGATAATCAAATTGTAAAACAAGAAGAGCAAAAACTACAAGAGCTTTTGGAACAAACAATTGATTACAAGGTACAGGATAAAACTTATGCTTTAAAAGGCAGTGATGTCATAAAAAATGCAACTATCACCAAGGATTTGAAAATTACTGTTGATCCAGGTGACATAGAAAATAAAGTAGCAGAAATAAATGACACTCAATCAACCTTAAATAAAAACTTTAGCTTTAAGACACATACAGGTTCAGTTATCCAAGTAAAAGGACAGGGATATGGATGGGCGCTAAATGAAGAACAAGAGGCTGCAAGTGTTCAAAAAGCCTTTGAAAATGGCGATAAATCCCTTTCTGCTTCTAATATTTACGGTAATGGCTGGACAAATGAAGGAATTGGTTATGAAACAACAGGCAACAACGGTATAGGCGATACGTATGCTGAAGTATCCCTTGCAGAACAAAAAGCATGGATTTACAAAAACGGGAAATTAGTAGTAACAACAGATGTTGTAACAGGAAGACATAACACAAATGAAGATACACATCCAGGTGTATGGTATATCCTTTATAAACGAACACCATACACACTTAAAGGAACATCTGTTGGTCATGGCGGTGCATATGAGGTAGAAGTTGACTATTGGGCACCATTTACAAACGATGGTCAGGGTTTCCACGATGCTAGCTGGAGAACAAACTGGGCAAGTGATGCCTATTTAACAGCAGGATCTGGCGGCTGTGTTAATACACCTGCAAACATAATGAAAAAAGTGTATGATAATCTTGACACATACGAACCCGTGATAGTTTATTAGTTTAAATGATGAGATTAGTAATTAGATAGAATGGTTGCTTTGTTAGCATATAATTAAGGCAGCCATTTAAAAAAGACAATTAAGCAATCTTAATTGTCTTTTTTTATTACATTTGTTAAAAGCAACAAGTTCTTAATAACTATGAAAAGAGAGTAGAATAATCCTGCTCAATAGTATTATTCGTATAAGACTCCTTTTACGAATAGTTCTATTGAGGAAAATATTAAATTTAGAAGGTATAGAGATGCATAGCATAGTTTTACCACAAACCCTTAAATAAGATAATATGTATTATACTGGCCAATGAATTATATATGAGTTTTATTGTGGTTTTAATAAGCCACAATGCATAATGTCTAAGCTTTATAAAAATAATTCCGTTTTAGTTAACTAACCTAAAGAAATTTAACTTGTAGTTAAATACAAAACAACTAATTAGAAATTTTAAATTTAATCTACAGCTGGTAAATTCACGTCTTTTTTTCCTATTTAGCACACTGAATTTGCAAGGAAAGAAGATTTTATGTTTGCGATCTTATACTTAGTAAAGCTCATAGAAAAACGGACGAAGTTACATTAATGCAATTTAAATGATAATACATAAAAAATTGCTTTATTTTATGCTTAATGGCACAAAAGGGCGTAAGTTAAAGAAAATAGAACTATTCGTATAATACTCATTTTACGAATAGTTGTTTTAGATTAAATTATTATTAGATTGAAGACAGCTTAGTTAACATAATAACGGGAATCACTAATATAAATGCACGTATCGCTGATTTTAAGCCAATTATATTCTGGAGCGATTTCCTAAAAATTAATGGCTAATATGCATAAAATTTTCATATGTTGTAATTTGCCTAGTATTAACATGCATGTATTTTGGTTAATAAGTTAAAGATTTTATCTTAAAATCTACAATAAATCATTTTTGTTAACAATAATCTTATGAAGGATTTATTATGGATCACCGTAATGAATGCTATTAAACAGGTTTGATCTATAAAAACGGCCGTAATCAGTCACAATATCATTGAATAAATCTGTTTGAAAGCAGACTGCAATTGGTTCCCCTTCCCTTTTTTCCTGTTTGAATACGGATGCGTTTTAGCTGGAGTCATTGTCTGTAAAACCTTTAAATTAATCTGATTATCAAGATACCAAAAAACATTTTTCATTACACAAACCAACTTTACTATAATTAAATTATGTAAACTAGTATTCGTAAAAATTGTATTATACGAACAATTGTTCGGTTGTGTAAAAAAGGGCATTTTTTTGTTTACTAATAACACTTTCGTTTGCAAATCGAAATCAAATTTTGAATCTAACGTTGATTTTAAGCCTTTTTCCAGGTGTTTTGACATCATATCACAGCAGCTACCTCTCTGCCATAAATCAGGATACATTTAATAAGCGCTCCTACTCCAAGTAGAAACGCGAACAAAATGCGAACAGACGTAATTTAGTACAATTGCTGTAAAACCTCTGCCCTTTTTAATTGGTTCAATCGATTTTCTTGGTATTCCATTTGATACATTGCCGAAAAAAGGACATTTAATATGTAGTCAAATGCTATTTGCGAGGAATATGTAGCTATTTTTTCCACTTCCTTCGTTTCTAAGCGAGGCACTGTGATGATTACATCAGCTAGATTACCAAGCTCACTTTCTGGTATAGAAGTTAGTAGCAGGATTGGTACCTTATGTTTTTTTATTAATTGTGCTGCATGTAAATCATTTATAGATTTTGCATCATAACTAATGAATAAGGCACAGTCCTCTGGCATAAGGTTTGCTGCGTTTAATGCCCATTCTTCCCGCTCCTTTGCAAGGACAGCATACTTGTTAATCTTCCAAAGCCTATTTTGAAAGCCCTCCGCTCGAATATGTGAATCACCTGCAGCAAACAGAAAAATACGCTTGGCATGATATAAATGCTTTGTCATCTCCAGTAATGACTCTTCCTTTAACTGATGATATGTCTCTTTAATCGCTTGCTGCGACAAATACATAATATCCTCACTTATATTCATAAGAGACGAGTCACCTTCAAATGGAATATCTGGATTTATTTCTTTATTTAAATCAGCTCTTTGTTCAATCGACTTTAAAAGCAGGATCTTAAACTCCTTAAAGCCTTTGATTCCCAGCTTTTGCACAAACCGAATGATCGATGCATTAGAGGTGTATGTTTTCCGAGCTAACTCTTGAATTGATATTTTTTCCATTAATGCTGTATTTTCTAGTATAAAATCAGCAATTGTTTTCTCTGTTGTCGTAAAATTTGTTTTGCTTTCAATCTGTCTTAACAACAAGCTTAAACGCTCCTTTACACCTGAACTATTGTTCCGGAAATCTCTCGAAAAATAAAAGAAATCCAGAACCATTTTACCTAAATAAGCGTTTCCATGATAGATAATAGTATTCTTCCTCTCCTGCCCCTATAATATAACTATCAAGAGTATTAAGGAGTGAAGATAATGTTAACAATTGGCTATATTGGCAATGGAAAAAGTACAAACCGTTATCATTTACCGTTCGTTTTACAGCGCGATAATATTAAAGTAAAAACAATTTACCGTAGAAATGCCGCACGTGATGCTTGGGAGAAACATCCTGGTGTTAATTATACTACGAATTTGGATGAAATAATGAAGGATGAAGAAATTCAGTTAGTTGTTGTCAATACTTCGGTTGAGTCTCATTATGAATATGCAAAAATGGCTTTAGATCATAATAAAAATGTTCTTGTAGAAAAGCCATTTATGCTGACAGCAAAAGAAGCGGAAGAAATTTATGCATATGCCAAAGAAAAAGGATTATTAGTGCAGTGTTATCAAAATCGCCGCTTCGATTCTGACTTTTTGACAGCTAAAAAGATTATGGAAAGTGGAAAATTAGGCGAGCTGCTTGAAGTAGAAATGCATTATGATTACTTCAGACCACAAACTCCAGAATCTACACACACATTTACGTACTATAATAGCTATTTATATGGACATGGCTGCCATACAATTGATCAAGTGATTTCGTATTTTGGCAAGCCAGATCATGTTCACTATGATGTTAGACAGCTGCTTGGCACTGGCCGTATGAATGATTATTTTGACTTAGATTTTTATTATGACAAGCTGAAGGTTTCCATTAAATCCAGCTTCTTCCGTTTAAAAGAGCGTCCAAGCTTCGTTCTTTACGGAAAAAAAGGTGTGTTTGTTAAACAAACGAAGGATCGCCAAGAGGAGCATTTAAAGCTGTTTTATATGCCTGACAATGAAGATTTCGGTATAGATTTACCAGAGCATTATGGCGTATTAACGTATTTAGACGAAGATGGCAACTATCATGAAGAAAAGGTTGTTTCCGAAGTCGGCGATTATGGCCGCGTCTATGATGGCATGTATGAGGCTATTATTAATGGAGCAGACAAAATTATTAAAGATGAGCAAACCCTTCTAGCAATGGAAATTCTTGAAAAAGGAATTAGCTATTGTAAATAAGCAGACAAAAAGACCTTCACAATGAATGTGTTGGTCTTTTTGTCTTATATAAGTCCGTATTTCTTAAAGCTATTATAAATCCCGTCTTCATCATGGCGATCTGTAATATCAGCTGCTGCTCTCTTCACTTCCTCATTAGCATTGCCCATGGCAATCCCATATTGAACAAATGAAAGCATTTCAATATCATTCAGCCCATCTCCAAATGCAAACGTATTTTCTTTGTTTATGTCTAAATGCTGAATGATCTTCTCAATTGCAGTTGCTTTATGTACCCCTAATAACGATATCTCCCCACTATTTTCACCGAAAAACGGTACTGTGCTTGGAATGACCGTAAACATTGTTGAAAATTGCTGGCTGATCTTCTCAATAGGATAATCAGATCCTAAAAAAGCTACCTTATTGATATCTTCTCTTACTATCTCATCTTCTTCTATTAAACTGTCATAAAAGGACTGCAGCCAATTCTGCAGCTCCTCTTTTGACTCTTGCTGTACTACTAGTAAAGAATCAATTATACCCCTTATTCGCTGCTTACAGCTTTTACTAGCAAATAATCCAGCATTGGATTCAAAAAAGAAGTCGATTTTCTGCTCATTAAAATAATCGATTAATGTATGCAGGTCCTCCTTCACGATTACATCATGTGAAAATACAGTTCCATCTAGCTCGATATAACCACCTGCTGCTCCAACAATTCCATCAAAACCAATATCTATTACTTCTGGAAACAAAATTGATTTAGATCTTCCTGTACATAAAAGAACTAAATGACCGTTTCTCCTAGCTGTTTGTATTGCTTGAATAGCTGAATAAGGAATTACCCCATTATCTGTTACAAGTGTTCCGTCCACATCCATAAAAATAATTTTTTGCATGTCCACACCCGCTTTAATTAAGTTTTTTAACAAAGCTTACTACTAAAAATTATATCATCTATTCACACAGAAAAATTATCCATTTGAAAAAGAAAAGATCTTACAAATAGTATGATATGTAGAGGATAAAGTGCTATAATAAAAATGTAAGTACATATGTTCCCTATTGAAATACACGAGAGGTCGGAAGCTCCCCCTCCCTATCTATAAATTCAAACGAAAAGATTTTGTTATCCTGATAAGAGGTGTGATAATGGCAATAACGAAACAACATGAAATGTATGAAAAGAGGCTCCAGGAATTGCTGAAGGAAATGCCTTATTATGTCGTTGAATATGTTGACGACAAATTGGATATTCGCTCCCCTCTCACTTTATTTAATTATGTTCGGGATTATAAGGAGTTTTTCTCATGGCTGCTCGCAGAGAATATCGTGGCATGTCCAAATATAAAGGAAATACCTGTTACCGCATTAGGAGAATTACCTCTTGCTGACGTGCAAAATTATTTTAAGTTTGCGGCAAGGAAAAAATACAAAATAACAGAAAAAGACGATATTACGAAAAAAATCAGTCCGAAAACGATTAATAGGCAAAAGTCGGCATTACGTTCTTTGTTTAATTATCTCACTTTAGAAGCAGAGGTCGACGGCGGTGAACCGTATTTCCACCGTAATGTCATGAAAAAAATTCCGATAAAAAAAGTGTCCGAAACATTTAATGAACGAGCCAAGAAAATTACCGAAAAGATTTTTATTAATGACAATGATGTCGAGTTTTTGGACTATATTGAGAATCATTATGAAGAAACACTTACCACAACAGAGCTGCGCTACTATAAGCGTGATAAAGAACGGAATTACGCCATTCTTTCCTTATTTTTAGGAAGCGGAATACGTGTAAATGAATTGACCTCTCTGCGCTTGAAGGATGTTGATATTACAGCTGGTGAAATCAGTGTCATTCGTAAAGGTGGCAAAAAGGATACAGTCTCTGTCACTCCCTCTTCGCTAAAGGATGTCATTAAATATTTAGATGTAAGAGCAACGAAGTATAAGGCTGGCAGTGGTGAAAATGAGTATCTGTTTATTAAATTGTATAAAGGCAACCCAGAGCCGTTAACAAATAGAGCGGTTGAGGATATTGTCTATAAATATACAAAGTCGTTTGATAAGCGAATGTCGCCTCATAAATTGCGCCATACGTATGCTACGAACTTAGCAGAGCATACTGGCGGTGATATACCCCTTATCATGAATCAATTAGGCCATACTCAATCAGACATTTCCCTCCTTTATATTAATACATCAAGAGAAAAAGCGAAGATGGCTGCAGAATTACTGGATAAAAGGCGGCAAAATAAAGATGATTAACGAGAAGGCACTTCGCCTAAATATGGAGTGCCTTTTTCCTTTAGTTAAGAAGTAATCCCTTTTCTCAAATACACCATTAATGATAAATTACTCTTTTATTAAAGGTAACACATCATTTAATGATCGTTATCTCCCTCCTTAAGTAAGCCCAATTTTGTGGTGCAGGTAAATTAATTTGCCAAAATGTTGTACCTGCTAATTGATTTCTATCTATCAATTTATACTTTTCCATAAAGCTTCTTATATCCTCAAACCAGACAATATGCTCCATCGTCCCAGTAAAGTATTGGTACCAGGGTGATTGTGCTACCGTATCATATTGGATTGTTACTCCTAATGAAATAGCATTATTTTGTGCTGCTAGAACAGACAAGCCTTTAGTAACATTTGTGGAAACTTCTTTGTCATAACCATATAAAGCCATCGCAATCAATAGCTTTTGTGGACTAACTAAACTTAGTGCATATGCCACGACCTGCTCGACAAATCCGATTGGCGAAACAGCATCCGGCGGACCGCCTGGATAACCGTAATCAAGTGTCATGACTGCCATTAGATCGGCTGTATTACCTATAAAGGCATAATCATACCCGCCAACAATTCTATTTGTCGGCAGGTCAGCTGTTTTAGCATGCACATTAACTTGTAAAATCAATGTGCCTAACTGCTGTTTTAATGCCAGTATAAACGAATTAAATTCCTGCCGTCGTGCTGGCGGGACAAACTCTAAATCGAGACTGACTCCACCAAAACCACGAGTTGCTGCTAAATTAACAATACTTGCTACTAAGTTTTGCCGGTATGTGGCATTTTCTAATACAGCACCAGCTAAGGCTGCATCAAAGCCTGCAGAGGTAAAATTTCTGATCATTAATAATGGAATGGTATTTAATTGCTTGCATCTTGTTATAAGTGCTGTATCATCTGCTTGGACATAGGCATATCCCTGTGCAGTGAAACTATAGTTTGCGATTGCGATATAGGTCAGCTCATTTGCAAGTGCATTAATAGTCGCAAGATCTGTAACCGTATTGGAAGGCAGGATAAATCCTATTGTGCTTATGGAAAGTTTCGTTGCGGAAGGGATATTAAGCACTTGATCAATTTTTAATGTAGATAAATTAACACCAGGATTTGCGGCAGTTATCGAGGAAATGGATGTGTTAAAGCTTTGTGCTATATTCCAAAGCGAATCTCCGCTCTTTACTTTATAGGAACGAACTGGTAGCGTATCATCTGGAATGTAGAGAGCAAGCCCTGGGACAATAGAAGCAGGTGTTAGTAAGCCATTTGTGGTGATAATGGTATTAATATCTATATTATAGCGTGCAGAAATAGACCATAGATTCTCCCCGCTCTCCACAACGTGAACAGTCATTAAACATCACCCCCTAATTTATTTATATGGGGTAGTTTTAAGAATATACGGGTTTTATCATATGGTCTTCTTTCGGAATACACATAATAAATTACAGCAAATGACTGTTTCCTTGCAGAAAAAAATGAGATTGCTCGTAATTGTAGGTAACCTTAGAAAAATCAAATGGTTGGCCATTTGTTAAATGAAATATACTTTCTGTACACAGTTTAGGGTCCCCGCTTTGTAAACCAAGCAAGCTTGCCTCTTCTTCCTGCAGTTTGCCGACTTGAAGATACATATCAGAGAATCCTACCTTCAATCCTAAGCCTTCTGTAATGTAATGAAAAATTGATTCGGATATTATTTCTTTATTCAAATACGTGATAATGCCTTTATGATAATAAGATTCCTCCAAACATAATGTTTGGCCATTGATATATCGAACCCTCTTCACGTAATAAACCTCATCAGTCTCCTGCAGATTCAAGCTTTGTGCAGCCTCTTGTGTCGGTTTTCTGACATCAAAATCAATGATTTGTGATGTTATTTGATAATCCTCTAGATCTTTTTTAAAGCCTTGATTAGAAAGGAGACTTATATAGCCTTTTCTATGATGTCTTCTAACAAAAATCCCGCTTCCTCGCACCTGAAAGATAATGCCCTTTTTCTCAAGCAGCTCAAGCGATTTTGTAATTGTGCTCTTGCTGACCTCGTACTGGTTCATTAATGCTTCGATTACAGGCAGCTTATCTCCTTGCTGAAGCGAGTTTTCTTCAATGTATTTTTCGATTTCTGTTGCGATTTGCTGATACTTTAGCATAATACATACCCTCTTATTTAGTCACTTAAACAGGATTATAGCATAAATAAGCGAAAAACTCATTTTCTATTATTCACGCATAAAATAATTTGTTGGTACTTGATAAATTATACCGATACAATTATAATTTAAGCGTATAAAGCATGAAGGAGGGGTACAATTTGGCAGGAAATGTTAGAGATTATCCGAAGCTGGCCAAGGATATTTTAGAAGCTGTTGGCGGTGAGGAGAACATTGTTGGAGCGACGCGCTGTGCCACAAGGCTGCGCTTAGTATTAAAGCGTTCTAATCCAAAAGCAAAAGAAGAAGTATCTGCTATGCCAGGTGTTGTGACAGTTGTCGAAAACAGCGGTCAATTCCAGGTTGTTATCGGTCAGCATGTTGGCGAGGTTTACGAGGAGTTTTCCAGTCTCATAAACTTAGATACAACAAACGACACAGCAGCTGAACATAAAGGGACGATCCTTAATCGGATTATCGCCACAATGTCCGCTGTGTTTGCACCATTTGTATACATATTAGCAGCAGCTGGTATACTGCAAGGTTTGTTAATTATCATAAGCTTATTGTTTGATAGCTTCGCAGAATCCGGTACTTATCAAGTTTTCAGCTTCATCTCTTGGGCACCATTCACATTTTTACCGATTTTCATTGCAATAACGGCTTCCAAGCATTTTAAGACAAACATGTACATCGCAGTAGCATGCTGTGCGGCATTGGTGAGTCCGACTTGGGCAGAAATGGCTGCGCAAATTTCTGAAGGTTCAAACATCAACTTTATCGGAATTGCGTTAACAGAAACAACTTATACATCTTCTGTATTGCCACCATTGTTTCTAGTGTGGATCTTATCTTACTTGGAGCGCTTCTTAAACAAGCGAATCAATGAAGTGATAAAGCCATTATTTGTTCCCTTTTTCAGTTTAGTAATTATGGTACCGTTAACAATCGTGCTTATTGGTCCTTTATCTACAATGGGTGCAAACGGGATTGCAAACGGCTATAACTTTTTAGCAGAAAATGCACCTATCGTGGCAGGAGCTATCATTGGCTCATTATGGCAGGTTATCGTTATATTCGGTGTCCATTGGGGCGTAACACCGATGGTTCTGGCTAACTTTGATTTGTATGGAAGAGATTCCTTCCAAGCGTATCAAACAATCGCTGTTATCGCACAGGTTGGTGCAGTACTTGGTGTTATTTTAAAAGCGAAAAGCCAGGAGACGAGAAAAGTCAGCATCTCTGCTGGTGTAACAGGGGTTTTCGGGATAACAGAGCCAGCTATTTACGGAGTCAACCTACGCTTTAAGAAGCCATTTATCTTTGGTTGTATTGGCGGCGGTATTGGAGCAATAACAGCGAGCTTCTTTAATCCATATTACTTTGCTTATGCAGGTTTACCAGGACCATTGACAATTGTGAATGGCATCAATTCAGAGTATCCATCATCTGTTTGGGGAATACTTATCGGCTCTGCGATAGCGATTATTCTACCTGTTGTATTAGTCCAAATCTTTGGATATGGTGAAAAGCAAGAAAGCACGAAGAAAACAGACAAGCAGCCTGAAGCTGCAGCAGGTGCGATGGAAATGGCAGCATCCTCTGAAAACGAAGTAACAATTGGTTCCCCGCTCAGTGGTAAAGTAGTGCCTCTGACTGCTGTGCCTGATGAAGTGTTCAGCTCAGGTGCAATGGGTCAAGGTATTGCGATTGAACCAACAGAAGCAAAAGTGTATGCTCCTTTTGAAGGAACGGTCGTAATGATTGCACCAACCAAGCATGCTATTGGATTAAAAGCAGAAAACGGTGTTGAACTATTGATTCATATTGGCTTGGATACGGTGACACTTGATGGCAGTCCATTCACTGTCAAAGTAAAGGATGGAGAAAAATTCAATAAAGGTGATTTATTAATTGAATTTGATAAAGACTATATCTTGGAAAAAGGCTTAAAAACGATTACACCTGTGATCATTACAAACTCCTTTGCTTATGAACAAATCATCAGTGAGGATTTGGAAAATTGTACATTTAATCAAAAATTGTTTACAGTAGTTAAATAAGGAGGAAGACAAACATGAGTAAATTACCGAAGGATTTTCTATGGGGCGGCGCGCTTGCTGCACACCAATTTGAAGGCGGCTGGAATGCTGGTGGAAAAGGACCAAGTGTTGTCGATGTTATGACAGCAGGTGCACATGGCGTAGCACGAAAAATTACCGATACAATTGAGGAAAATGAGTTTTATCCAAACCATGAAGCAATTGATTTTTATCATCATTATAAAGAGGATATTGCCTTGTTCGCAGAAATGGGCTTAAAATGCTTACGAACATCTATCGGTTGGAGCAGAATCTTCCCGAACGGTGACGAGGAAACACCAAATGAAGCAGGCTTACAATTTTATGATGATGTGTTCGACGAGCTGTTAAAGCATGGAATCGAACCTGTTATTACCCTTTCTCACTTTGAAATGCCGCTTCATTTAGCAAGAGAACTTGGCGGATTCCGCAATCGTAAAGTAGTGGATTACTTTGTGACATTTGCAGAGGCTTGCTTTGACCGCTACAAAGACAAAGTGAAATACTGGATGACCTTCAATGAAATCAATAACCAAATGGATGTTGACAACCCGCTCTTCCTTTGGACAAACTCAGGTGTTACTGTTCAAGAAGGCGAAAATCCTAAAGAAGTAATGTACCAAACAGGACATCATGAGCTAATTGCAAGTGCCCTTGCTGTAGCTGCTGGTAAAAAAATTAATCCTGAATTCCAAATTGGCGCAATGGTATCACATGTACCTATTTATCCATTCTCTTGCAATCCAGAAGACATCATGCTTGCAGAAGAAGAAATGAGACAACGCTATTTCTTCCCTGATGTACATGTACGCGGCGCTTATCCGAAATACGCTTTAAAGGAATTTGAACGTGAAGGCTATAACATCAAATTTGAAGAAGGCGATGATGAAATCCTACGTAACGGAACTGTTGATTACCTAGGCTTCAGCTACTATATGTCAACAACCGTTAAAAGTGATGTAGTAAATGATAACAGTGGTGACATCGTAAACGGTGCATTGCGTAATGGCGTGGAAAATCCATATATTAAATCAAGTGACTGGGGCTGGTCTATTGATCCGACTGGCTTGCGCTACACATTAAATCGTTTTTACGATCGCTACCAAATCCCTCTTTTCATTGTAGAAAACGGTTTTGGTGCAATTGATACGATTAGTGAGGACGGCTCTATTCATGACCCGGAAAGAATTCAATATTTAAAATCACATATTGAAGCATTAGAAAAAGCCGTTGAGTATGATGGTGTAGATCTAATTGGTTATACTCCGTGGGGAATCATTGATATCGTTTCCTTCACAACAGGAGAAATGAAAAAACGCTATGGTATGATTTATGTGGACCGTGATAATGAAGGAAACGGCAGCATGAAGCGTTATAAAAAAGACTCTTTTGATTGGTATAAAAACGTTATTGAAACAAATGGTGAAGAGCTGTAAAAAGCAATTAGAAAAAGAACCTGAATTAATACTGTTCAGGTTCTTTTCCTGTTTAAGCAGATTTAATAGAAATTACCCACTTCCGTCATACAATGGACATATTCTCATCCTACAATATACTTATATCACCGGGCATCCATCTCACATACCAAGCATGCATCGGAATAAAAAGAAAACAGGAGAGGCTATTATTCCCCTCCTGCTTTTATTATGCATTTAAATCATAGCGCTTCCCTGTCACTAAATAAATGACATGCTCTGCAATATTAGTGGAGTGATCTGCCACTCTTTCAATATAGCGGCACACAAAGGCTAGCTGTGTAATTTGGTTTGTGTTGTTAGGATTTTGCTGAAGATAGCCCATCAATTCCTTCACAAGCATGCCATACATTTCATCCACCTTATCGTCATCCTCAGCACATTTCCTTGCCAAAGCTACATCCTCCTGCAGAAAAGACTGCAAGGAATCGCTCAGCATTTTCAATGCCATATCCATCATTTTGGGAATATCCACTATTTCCTTAATAAGCTTTTCATTGCCAATATGTAAGGTTGACTTGGCGATGTTCACTGCATTGTCAGCAATCCGTTCCACCTCAGAGGAAATTTTTAATGCAACAATAATTTTGCGCAAGTCCCTTGCCACAGGGGCTTCCATTGCAATGAGTGAAATAGCTTTATCATTGATATCGTTCTCTAACTCATCTATAGCATTATCACGGTCTATAATACCTTTCGCCTGTTCAAGATCTTGGTTAATTAGCACTTGGATACTGTCTTGAATAGAGCTTTCCGTAAGACGAGCCATATCCATCAGCATATCCTTTAATTGGTTTAAGTTGCTGTCAAAATTTGATCTTATATTCATGAGTTAACTCACTCCTCTTATCCGAATCTTCCTGAAATATAGCCCTCTGTTCGGTCATCGGCAGGGTTGGAGAAGATCTTGGCTGTTTTGTCAAGCTCAATAAGCTCACCCATTAGAAAGAAGGCTGTTTTGTCTGAAACGCGTGATGCCTGCTGCATATTATGTGTGACAATAACAATCGTGTACTTTTGTTTAAGCTCAAGGATTAATTCCTCAATCTTTAAGGTGGAAATCGGGTCAAGGGCGGAAGTTGGTTCGTCCATCAACAGCACGTCTGGCTTTGTCGCTAACGCTCTTGCGATACATAGTCTTTGCTGCTGTCCGCCAGACAAGCCGAGTGCAGGCGCTGTAAGTCTATCCTTCACTTCCTCCCATAAAGCTACATCCTTTAGCGAGCTTTCCACAATCTTATTTAGTTCATCCTTTTTCTTCATGCCGTGGATTCTTGGACCATAAGCAATATTATCAAAAATCGATTGCGGAAAAGGATTTCCTTTTTGGAAGACCATTCCTACCTTCTTCCTTAGTTCAACTAGGTCTAGTCTTTCCCTTAAAATATTTTGACCGTCAAAATTAATTTGTCCCGCCATTTTTACATTTGGCACATAGTTAATCATCAGGTTCAGCGTTTTAATAAAAGTCGATTTCCCACAACCAGAGGGACCAATAATGGCAGTAACCTCTTTTTCGTTAATTGGAAAGTTGATGTTCTTTAATGCATGGTGGTCCCCATACCATAAGTTAAGATCTACACAATCAAATATCGCCTTCATACCAGTATTTGTAGACAAATCTTTTCCTCCTCACCCAAACCGTCCAGAGATATACTCTTCCGTTTTCTGATTGGAAGGCGCTGTGAAAATCTTTTCTGTTACATCGTATTCAATGAGATCGCCAGAGAAAAAAAAGGCTGTTTTATCGGAAATACGAGAAGCCTGTGACATATTGTGAGTCACGATGATGATAGTATAATCATTCTTCAAATCCAGTATCAATTCCTCCACTTTTGCGTTAGAAATTGGATCTAATGCAGAAGAAGGCTCATCAAGCAGCATAACAGTCGGTTTCATCGCAATTGTTCTAGCAATACAAAGCCTTTGCTGCTGTCCGCCGGAAAGAGATAAAGCAGATTTGTGGAGACGGTCCTTCACTTCCTCCCAAAGTGCTGCTTTTGTTAAGCTTTCCTCGACAATTTGGTCAAGCTCTGCCTTCCTTCTTATTCTATTGTATTTTAAAGCGTGTGTAATATTATCATAAATTGATTTTGGAAAGGGATTCGGCTTTTGAAAAACCATGCCAATTTCCTTGCGCAATGCTACCACATTAATATCGTCTGATAATAAATTAATGCCTTCATAGAGAATTTCTCCCTCCGCTCTTGCACCAGGTATAAGGTCATTCATACGATTAACAGTTCGCAAAAATGTTGATTTTCCGCAGCCAGACGGTCCAATAAGAGCTGTAATCGAGTTTTTTTCCATTTGCATGGAAATGCCATTAACTGCCCGCTTTTCCCCGTAAAAAAACTCCAAATTTTTTACATCTAAAATAGTTGTTGTCAACGTATTCACCAGCCTTCTATTTCGTTGCCGTGATTTTTTTATGAATAAGTGTGCCAATCCATCTTGCTAGCAGATTAAAAATTAGGACCGCTAAAATTAATACAGCAGAAGCACCATTGGAAACCTGCTCTATATCAGGAATTAATCCTTGTGTATTAACAGACCAGATATGAACAGCAAGCGTTTCGGCAGGTCGGAAAATATTTAATGGTGATCTGTCAGAAAACGGGTTCCAATCAAGATAATTCAATCGTGGAGTAGACAGTCCTGCTGTAAATAACAGTGCTGCTGCTTCTCCAAAAACACGACCTGATGCTAATATTGCCCCTGTTAATATGGATGGAAAAGCACTTGGCAGGATTACTGTTTTAATGGTATGCCAATGAGTAATTCCTAAAGCAAGACTTCCTTCCTTCAGTTCTCTTGGAACCGTTCTAATTGCATCCTCACTAACCCTAACTAGTACAGGTAGGTTAAATACAGTTAAGGCTAACGCTCCACCTAAAATCGTATAGCCCCAGCCAGTTAAATTAACAAACATTAATAGCCCGAACATCCCAATAACAATCGATGGTAAGGAGGATAATACTTCAATACAGGAGCGAATAATGTCTGTCACTTTTCCTGGTCGTGCATATTCGGCCATAAAAATCCCGCCTCCAATACCAAGCGGAAGGGAAATAATCATCGTAATAACAAGAATATATAAGGAATTAAATAACTGATCTCGTACCCCGCCGCCTGCACGTACATTGCTTGAAGGGGATGTTAAGAAATCAAATGAAACGTACCGTAACCCATTAAAAAGAATATATGCAAAAAGACCAACGAGAATGGATACAATCACAGCGGCAATGACTACCAATACGACAGTAGCAATACGGTCTGCTGTTTTACTGTTCATTACATTTTCCTCCTTGACGATACATAGCGAATGAGGATGATAAAGATGAATGACATAATAAGGAGAATTAATCCCATAGACCAAAGCGTATTATTTTCCACACTGCCATATGTTGTATGGCCCATATTCAAGGTGATGATTGTCGTTAATGTTGCGGCAGCATCAAGCAGGCTTGACGGTATCACCTTCACATTTCCGATAACCATTTGCACGGCTAACGCTTCGCCAAAAGCTCTTGCCATACCAAGAATGACTGCTGTTAACAGTGTTGGCAATGCTGCAGGGATAAGGACTTTGCGAATGGTCTGCCATCTTGTTGCACCTAATGCATACGAGCCTTCACGGAGATTCTTTGGTAATGAGCTCATCGCATCTGTCGCAATACTCGTAATGGTTGGCAATATCATAATGGACAGGACGACTGTTCCAGCAAGCAAGCTAAACCCAAGTCCGCCAATATGATCGCGAATAAATGGTACAAGTACGGTTAAGCCAATAAATCCATACACGACAGATGGAATACCAACAAGCAGCTCGATTACAGGCTGAATGACCTTTTTTCCCCAGGAAGGAGCTATTTCTGTCATAAAGATCGCTGCACCAATTCCAAGTGGGGCTGATACAAGTGCAGACAAAAACGTTACGGCAAAGGAACCAAAAATAAATGGCAGTACACCAAACTTTGGATTTGCTTTATCGGTCGGATTCCAATCCGTGCTTGTCAAAAATTCAGTTAAACTAATTCCGTTTTTAATAAATGATTGTAGTCCTTTCACACCTAGAAATATCGTAATGGAAATAGTGACGGCAATCATGATAATGGCACATAATGTTACCAATATTTTTCCACGAAACTCATTCCCAAGACCGGTTTTCCCTGATTTTAATAATCTTTGTTTTGCAGGAATCGTTTTTTCTTCCATGCCGAAAATCACCCCTTTACGGAAACAGGGTAAATGCTTTTCATGCATTTACCCTGTTCAATTTTTAAAGATTTTTTAGATTACCTTCAGCATCTCTTTCTACCTTCATTTCCGTAACAGGCAAGTAGCCTTGTTCCTTGAGTAAAGTGCTTTGAATATCATCAGACATCACGTAATCAAGGAACGATTTTCCAAGTCCTGTTGCCTCACCCTTTGTGTAAGAATGCTGATATGCCCAAATAGGAAATTTTCCTGCTTGCACATTTTCCTCTTTTGCCTCTACTCCATCAACAGACAATGCTTTTACGGAATCATCTGTAAAATATGAGAAAGCCAGATAACCGACAGCACCTTCTGTTTCTTTAAGGATTTTCTTGACCGTATTAGAGGAATCCTCTGTAATTCCCTCAGCAGGTGTAGCACCATCTAATCCAAATTTATTAAAAACAGCACGAGTTCCTGAAGAGTCTGGGCGGTTCACAAGGACAATCTTTTGATCCTTGCCGCCAACGTCCTTCCAGTTCGTGATTTTACCAGTAAAAACTTTAATTAAGTCTTCTTTTGAAATATCCGTAATACCAACATTCGGATTAACTGCAGCAGCAATACCAACAACCGCTACTTTATGATCCACTAGCTTCGCTGCATCAATGCCTTCCTTTTCTTCTGCATACACATCAGAGTTTCCAATATCAACAGACCCTTCCGAAACTTGAGACAAGCCTGTACCAGAACCGCCTGCGTTTACTTGAATGTCCGCATTTGGATTCTCTGCCATAAATTCCTCCGCTGCAGCAGCAATTAACGGCTGCATGGCAGACGAACCAGAAACAACAAGAGAACCAGAAGTTCCATCATCACTATCTGTATTATTATTACCTCCACCACATCCAGTGGCAATAACCATTAATGCCAACACCATTAAAAC
>Ga0209463_1000377_pt1 | contig 37876 bp, 42 predicted proteins | sample AgamicMgSfrz_FD_187169 | JGI IMG/M metagenome (GOLD analysis project Ga0209463, IMG submission 187169) | Agave microbial communities from Guanajuato, Mexico - Mg.Sf.rz (SPAdes) (version 2) | ecosystem: Host-associated > Plants > Phyllosphere > Phylloplane/Leaf | place: Guanajuato, Mexico...
TTTATTATAATTTGGGAATTTTATAGTATATATAATGAGGCAGGCTTTTCAAAGGTTTAGCTTAGAATGACAAATTTCAAGGGAACAATCAGTATCCCCCTCATTTATTTTATTAATACAGTATTCATTATTAAAAATCCTCTTCATCCTCAATAGGAGTGATATCAAATAGATAATCTGTGAATACAGTTCCTTCCCAGCCTTCTTGTATGATATTACCTTGTTCATCTGTCTCCTCGCTCATCTTCTTCAAAGCATATGTGGAAATATAATAAGCATCAACTGGCAACTGTTTTTCACTTAATTTCTTTATTTCTCCATTTGAAATGTCATGTGGTTCATTTTCGGCAAAGTCATATTTTGATCTTTCTCCGTAACTGAATAATTTATATGAAGAGAACTTACCTTTGGCAATTGTAATATCTTGAATATCAAGCAAATTCAAATTTTCGAAGTAATACTTTGTATCCACTAGAAACACAAATTGGCTCCATTTTTCATGATGACTCTTAGATATTTCGTATTCTTTCTTATCAGTAAAGTATTGAATTCTATAATAATCATACTCATTGTCTTCTTCCCCAATCATCTCCCAGCTTAAGTCAGTTATTTTTCCAGATTGGGTGTAGTTCATACTAAAATTATCGAGCTTTATATCACTCTCCTCTAGTTTTAATTCCTTCGTAATCAATTCATTCTCTTCCGCAAAATCAATCGTAAACGCCGATTCTAGTTCATGCTCGATTGTTATCGTACGGCTTTCCCACATATAGACAGTAATTGGTGTAATCCATTGAACAATGATAAATATGATTAAACCAAAGATGGCTGCTTGTCGTTTAATATCTGCATTTACCTTAGGCCGGAAAAACAGTAAATAGATAATAAAGCCAAGCGGCAAGGCAATTCCATTAAATTTAAATGCAAATACACCTAAAATATAATAACCAATTATTTTTAATGGAAATTTTGCTTCTGTATCACGCTTTTTCTTGATTAAATACAATAACCCTCCAACAACTAACACGATGTAAACAATAGATGCAATCACACATGATCCCCCTGACTGGAGAGTTTTTGGATTTCTCCAGCTTTTTCTCTGTATTATAATCCCAATATAAGTATAACATGGTAATTATGATTAATTTATAATTTTTCTTGTGTATCCTAATATAAATAAGACCTCCATTTAGATGAAGGTCTTCCTATTATTTAACGATAAAATGATTCTAGCTCACTGACAATCTTATTAGAGCTTATTTCTGGACTAGTCAATATTGGAATTTCAACATCCTTCAAAGCAGTCGTTGCTCTTGCCATCGAAAGCTGAGCCAATATAATAACATCGACTTGATTGTTGAGCAGTTTATTGACACTGCTTGCAATATAACTGTCATGTGTTTCGTAGTCTTTTTTACTTAGAGCAGTAAAAGCGGCTGTATTAACTTCAACAAGCACCTCTACTTCTTTTCCTAAAGCTTCTGCCTTTTCTAGTACGGCTTTTTCTGTGGTTGGTCCTGCAGTTGCTACTGTGGCAACCACACCTATTTTGCTTCCGAGCTTTACTGCTTGTTCAATCATCGCGTCATCTACATTTTCAATAGGAAGCTGGGGAAATCTTTTGCGCATTTCTGTAATTGTTGGACTGTAGGCAGAGCAGGATAGAAGGATTCCATCCACCTCTGTCTCCACCGCTCTCCCTAGCAAACTCGCAAAGCGTTCTACTAATGCAGGGGTAATTTCTCCTTCTTTGTCTAATGCTTTGAGCAGTCCCTCATCCATGAAATTAAGCGTTTCAATTTCAGGGAAATTCGTTGCGAAAGCTTCCAGTATTGGGTTAACTGAGTTCAGTGTAGCATGGATCAAACCGACCTTATATTTTTTCATGTTCCACACTCCATCCTTTTTTTAAGCTTGCTTCGATATCATATCTTGAAAGTTTATTTCGTCCATAAACTCAATAAATGTTTTTACTAATTTTAAATTATAGTCATCTTGGTTATAGAACATCCAAGTATGTCTGGTGATTGGGTTATTATCCTTGTCATTTAATGGTAGCTGATATAAATTACCTGTGTTTTTAATAACTAGACTAGGCATTATTGCATATCCTAAATCATGTGCTACCATTTCACGGCAAGTGTCTGTCTTATCTACTTTAATACCTACCTTCGGGGGTACAGAAAAGTTCTCTGACCACCATGTATCAATCATATCTTGAAGCTTAACATCGCATATATAATCAATACGCGGTAATGATGGCAGGTCTTCTAAATCAACCTTACTATGAGCTACTAGCGATAAGTTCTCTTCTAATAATAATCTTTTACCGCCAATCCACTTATAATCACCTCGTACAAAGCCAATATGGATTTCGTGATTGTACACTTGATTAAAAATTTGGCTGCTCCATTTGCTTGTTAAGCTGAAATTGACCTTTGGATGTCTTGATTTAAACTCTTTAAGAACAGGCGGGATTTTTCTTGTTATGAAGCTTGAAACACCTAGCCGTAATGTACCGGAAATCTCGTCATCCATATTAGCTAAATGATCCTGTACTTCTATATCTCTTTTTATCATTTCATCTGCATAGTTTACGAGGTATTCTCCTTGAGGGGTGAACTGAATCCCCTTTTTACTGCGATGAACGATTGTTACCTTATATTCTGCTTCAATTTGCTGAATTCTTTTTGTAAGTGCTGGCTGTGACATGAACAGACTTTCTGCAACTTTTGTTATATTTTTTTCCTTGTATAACTTCTGCAATATCTGCCAATCTCGTTTGTCCATGTTATACCTCCTGAAATCATAACCTCTAGTTTAAATTATATAGAACGTTAATTGATTTAGAAAGCGCACTTACAGTGAAGTTAGTTCCTTAAGGTGTGTAACCGCTTTAATAAGAAAGTCCTTTTTACCGAAACTGCCTGACTTAAGGACAATTAACATTTCTTTATCAATTACTAAGCCAGATGGCACACCTGTATCAATTTCCTTCACAATATAATTGCCTTTAATTTCTAAATGCCTGCATACAGTGCCAGAAGTGTCTCCGCCCGCAACGACAATTCTTTTTAAATTGAGAGTATCAGTCAGTCTTTTAGCAACAGCAGCTAAAAAGCTGGAGATTTTTTTACTAATAATTAATTCACTTAAACCCTTTAGTTTTCCGATTTCCTTTGTTTCCTTTACAATGCTTGGATTATTTTCCGCCATAATTAACACGTCTTGCCCGTCTTTCAATAGCAAATTCGCTTCATTATATACTTTGTCCAGTTCTCCTTGATAATTGCTGTCTAAAATTTTTCTTGAATCAACGATGATAGCTGAAATCCCAGAATCTATTAACTCTTTCGTCTGCTCTTTTGTTTGCGGTGTTAAGCTTCCGGATATAATTAGAACTCCATTTTCATCCTTTATTGATACAGTGCTAGCTAAATGAGGAAATTCTGATTTCGGCAGAGCTTTAGGCAATTCCTCTCCTAAGGCAGAGCTTCCAGCGAGAACTTTATATCCTGCTGCAGCTTGGGCGATAATGTTTAGATCCTCTTGTGTTTCCCCATCAATGAGTACGTACTGATAATCGTTTTTTGCCTTTTCAATCGCCGTTTTTAATTCTTCGGGACCTTTTCTGACTACATCTAAATAAATAGAAGTCACTTTTCTTCTCGTTTGCTTTTTCAAGATGGATTCTAAGTTTGACTCTATCGTTGGATGAACAGGGTCATGGAGGAACTCTGAATCTTCTAGTCTTTTGCCATTAACCTTGTGAATCCCATTTACGGTAGTTCGGCCGTTTTGTGGAAAGGATAGTGAAATAATCGCAAAATCTTCTTCCAATTCATCGAGCATGGCGTCAAATTCTACGCCAATATTCCCTCTAAACACGGAGCATGTTTTATTGTAGTACATCGAACAATTTGCATTCTGTAAAACCTTTGTTGCTTTAAAAACCTTATCATAAGCAGTTTTTGGACTGTCTAAGCGACTGTCTGTATCAATAATAACTACATCTGCATCTTTGACTATTTCCATATTTTCTTCAAAGGTAAGCACCTTTACCTTATAGCCGCTTTTTGAAAACATGATGCCAATATCATTTGCGCCAGTTGTATCATCTGCTACTACACCAATCATCGTAATGGCCTCCTTATCGTTTAATCCTTGGCTTATAAAGGGACTCTTCCAAAAACTCTGTCACTTTAACGCTTGGCAGCGAATGTAATTCAACCCCACTGGATTTTGCTGTTAACAACATTCTGCACGTCATTTCTAATGTTTCTATTCTCATTAAAGCTTCAGAAATGGAGGAATCCATTACTACTACACCATGATTTCGCATCATGATGACATCAGATTTCTTTGCCTCTTCCGCTATCGCTTCTCCTAGCTCTCTTGTTCCTGGATGAAAATAGTCTACATAGCCGATATTTTCCAGGTAATAAAAGTTTTCAATAAACAGGTTTGCCAGTATTGGTTCTTTACTGCATGCAAAGAGCGTTGTATAGAATGGTGATGAATGGATAACCGCTTGTACATCTGGCCTTGTTTTATAAATTCCTGTATGCATTGGCGTTTCTTTCGAGGCTTTTCGTTCACTTAAATTTTGTTCATTCTGAAGGTCAAATAGGACAAAATCTTCGTCTTTCAAATCCCCCATAAAGGTGCCTGAAGCAGTTATCAGCATTGTATTTCCATCGACTCTGCTGCTGATATTTCCTGATGTTCCCCATGCCAAATTATTATTGAGCATATATTTGCCACATGCTATCAGCTCATTTCTGCTATTCATGAATTCATCCTCCTATAGAAAAAACCAAACAGATACCCGTTTGGTTTTTATTTTATTTATGCTTGCATTCTTTTGATAACAGCTTCTGTAAATTCTGTCGTAGATGCCGTTCCGCCAAGGTCACGGGTAGTTGGTCCTTCGGCGATTGTTTGTAAGACAGCATTTTCGATTACTTCGGCAATGACATTTAAATGATGATCATCATGATGGTTTGCCAGCCACTGTAGGAGCATCACTGTTGACAGCAGCATACTTGTTGGGTTTGCAACATTCTGACCGGCAATGTCCGGTGCTGAACCGTGTGCTGCCTGTGCCATTGCTTGCTCACCATTTGTATTGAGTGATGCTGACAAACCAAGACTTCCAACAAGTTCACCAGCAAGATCTGACAGGATGTCACCGAATAGATTAGTAGTTACGATGACATCAAACTCTTCTGCTCTTCTTACTAAGTGTGCTGTCATTGCATCAATATGAAAATCATTCACTTCTACTTCTGGATAATACTTTTCGCCAACCTCGTAGCAAACATCACGGAATAATTCATAGGCAAACTTGATTACATTTGCTTTGTGAACGATTGTTACTTTTTTTCGTCTTGTCATTGCCAGCTTAAATGCTTCATGGGCAATTCTTTCTGTTGCTTGTCTTGTAAATACGCCTGTTACTAATGCAACATCCTTATTTACCATGTATTCTCCTGTCCCTTTATACATATTTCTATCGGACAGGAAGCCCTCCGTATTTTCTCTAAAAACAACAAGATCTGCATTTCCTACTAAACTAGTAGTCCCCGGCAAGGCGCGGCTTGGACGTACATTAGAATATAGATCAAAATGATGTCTAAGTTCACCACTTGGATTACGCTTCGAGATTCGATGCTCATCAGGGTAAGCTGCTGAATCATGTGGAGCCATCAGCCAGCCATTTGTATCCTCCAGGCCTTTTTTTGTTATTTCTGGAACAGGATCATTATATTTTTTAATACCTTCCCATCCCATCGGCAGCTCCTTGTATTCAAAAGTTGTACCATTATTTGCTTGTTGAGTGGCAGCCTTCAATACTTCTACAGATGCTTTCACAATTTCAGGACCAATTCCGTCTCCATAAAGAACACCTAATTTATAATTTGCCATCAGATAACCACCTTTATTGTTGTATGAATTAACTGGTTAATACTTACTTTCTACATTTATTCTATTACATTTAAACCATAATAAAAAATACACATTTTTTATTAAATATCATAAAAAAAAGTTATGGATGTACGAGATTACCACCCAAATTTCTTAAGAAAGTCTTCCATAACTTTTCATTATCTCTGTTCATTCTATATTAGAATAATGCCTGAATCTGTTGGTATCACTAGGTTTCTAGGTTTGTATATTGATGATCTCCTAAAAAGGAATTGACGAACAGTTTGCCACTCGTTACATTTACTTTTAAAGGGAACAGGTGATTTAGTATCTCTTGTATGAAAGGAGATTAAATAATGTTTAAAAATAGTCATCAGAAGAAAACAGAAGCAAATTCTATTTTTACTCCTGCAGATGGAAAGTTTGTCTCTTTAGAAACTGTACCAGATCCGATTTTCAGTAATAAGCTTGTTGGTGAAGGCTTCGCGGTCCATCCTTCCAATGGTAAAATTGTTTCACCCGTTTCTGGTGTGGTTACCCATATTTCTAATACGAACCATGTGATGACGGTAAGAAATTCAGAGGATATAGATGTTTTGATCCACATCGGTCTTGAAACCGCTTCCTTAAAAGGTGATTATTTTAAAGCTTTAGTCACACTTGGTAAATCTGTAAAAATGGGCGATGCTCTCCTTGAATTTGACCTGAATTATTTAAATGAAAATGCTTATAGTCCGCTAATTTTAGTGATTTTACCGAATATCAAAAATAAAAACTACTCGCTTATATGGCAGGATGCTGTAACTTTAGCTGCTGGCGAGACAAAAATTGTTTCTGTTGTGGAAAGATAGTTAAAAAAAGAAGGTGCCGATTTGAAATTCGGCACCTTCTTTTTTTATCAAACCTTTGTCAGCTCTCTTTCCCGTTCTTTATGGCTCTCTATATTTTCGCCATTCAGGAAATCTTCAGGTTTTTCCTCATCCATAAAGCCACTTGATTCCTTTACTTCAGCAGAAGCTACATCACCCGCTGGAATATCTGCCGCTTTCTTATTTTTATAAACTCCTATCCCAACTACCAATGCAATGACTAATAGTTCAAAGCCATACTTTAATAATGGGTTTTGGAAGTATGTTCCTATAAAGGGTTCCGCGACGATCATTTTCGAGGCTGTCCATGCTAAAATCCCTGCACCGAAAGTAATAATGACAGGAAAGCGCTCAATCCATTTCAATATTAATGTACTGCACCACATTACGACAGGAATGGAAATTAATAAGCCAATGACTACTAATAAAATACTGCCATGGGCAGCTCCTGCAACTGCTAGCACATTATCTAAGCCCATTAAGGCGTCGGCAATAATAACTGTTCTGACAGCACCCCAAAAATTATTGCTCGATTTTATATCGCTATGTTCCTCATTTTCTACTAATAATTTATAAGAAATAAAAACTAGCATTAGCCCGCCTGCTACATGCAGCCCTGGTACCTTTAATAGCCATACAACAGCTAGAGTTGCTATAATTCGAATAATGATGGCACCAAGTGAGCCCCACATAATAACCTTTTTCTGCTGGTCTTTTGGCAAGTTTCTAGCAGCTAGACCTATTAATATGGCATTATCTCCTGCCAATACTAAATCAATAACAATAATGGACAATAATGCCGTGAAAAATTCGAGTTCCATTTTCATCCTCCTTCATAATATAAATAGCCCTTTCGCAAGGGCTATTATATGTGGTTACATTTAGTTTCTTGAACTCACAGGACCATTGCTCCTGTTAAGATTCCAACGATAATCATCACAACTGCAGTTAAGAGAATCCAGCCCATTGTAAATTTTTGTAGTTTTCCTAAATCACTTCTGATTAATTCGATTAACACCCATAATGGTGCTGATGTTGGACCTATTAAGTGTATTGTCTGTCCAATCACTGATGCTCTTGCAATACTGACAGAATCAACGCCATACTGACTGCCTGCCTCTGCTAATACTGGTAATGCCCCAAAGAAAAAGGCATCATTAGACATAAGGAAGCTAAGCGGCAGACCGATGATTGCGACAATGATAGTATAGTAGTCTCCAAACGCGCTTGGAATAATCGAAACAATATCATTTGCCATATGGTCAACCATTTCCGTACCTTGAAGAATACCTGTGAATATACCTGCTCCCAGCACAAGCGATACAACTGGTATGGCATTTGAAGCATGTTGTTTTAGCACCTTTTTTTGTTCTTCAATATTTGGGAAGTTAACTACTAAAGCAATGGCGAACCCAATGATAAAGAGAATATACAATTCTACTACGTCTAGAATTAATACGCCCATTATTGCTAAAGTCAGAAATAGGTTAAACCAAATGATTTTAGAGTTCTTTTTCACTGGTGCTTCTGCTGTTGCTGCAATCTCTTGATTATATTTAGCAATAACTTCTGCGCCAAGACGCTTTCGTTCTCTTTTTCCTAAGAAATAGGCAATCGCTAATGTAGAAATCGCCCCAGCAACCATAACCGGCAGCATTGGAATAAAGTATTCATTAGCATTAAGACCAAGCACACTTATTGCTCTTGTTGCAGATCCGCCCCATGGCGTACTACCGGCAATAATTCCTAATGACATGATAGAGACAGTTGCTAATATTAAAGGATTCATGCCAATTTTTCGGTACACGGGCAGCATAGCTGAACAAATAATCATATATGTTGTTGTTCCATCTCCGTCTAATGCTACAAGCAATGCTAATATCGCAGTCCCCATTGCTATTTTAACCGGATCACCTTTAGCAATCTTTAAAATCATATTACTAACAGGATCAAATAAACCAGTATCCATCATGATACCAAAGTAAAGAATTGCAAATAAGAGAAGTACTGCCGTAGGAGCGGTAAGCTCTACTCCCTGTACCATCATATCCCCTAATTCTGAACCAAATCCCCCGAGTAAGGCAAAAATTACAGGAACAAAAATGATAGCTGTAAAGGCAATTAATCGCTTAGACATGACTAAGTAAGTAAACACCGCAATAGTTAGAAACCCTAGAATTGATAACAAATTTATACCCCCAAACACACTGAATGCGTTTTCATTTATTTGACAGCTAACTCACCAATTCTTGCGATAATCGCCTCTGCAAACTCAGAAGTTGATGCAGATCCCCCTAAGTCTCCAGTCATTGTCCCGTCTTTAAGGCAGCTGTTTATTCCTTGTTCAACAAGCTGACCAACTTGGTGTAATTTTGCGTCATGATGTCTTTCACTCAACCAATCCATCAGCATAACTGTTGACAGCATGATTCCAATTGGATTGGCAATATTCTTCCCAGCAATATCCGGTGCTGATCCGTGAGCAGCTTGAGCCATTGCCTGATTTTCATTCGTATTGATAGAAGGAGCTAGTCCAAGGCTTCCAACTAATTCACCAGCCAAATCTGATAATATATCACCAAACATATTCTCTGTTACTATAATATCAAAATCTCTTGCTCTGCGGACTAAGTGTGCTGTCATTGCATCGATATGGTAGTCATCAACCGTAACCTCTGGATATTGCTGTGCTACCTCTTTACATGTATTTAAGAAAAGTCCTGTTCCTAGCTTGATAACATTTGCTTTATGAACAATTGTTACTTTTTTTCTGCGCTGCATTGCCATTTTAAAAGCAGCGTGTGCGATTCTTTCAGCGGCTTTCTTCGTAAATACACCTGCAGAAACGACAACCTCTGGCGTTATTTGCCATTCTCCCCCGCCTATATGCATGTTTCTATCTGTGTAAAAGCCTTCTGTATTTTCACGATAAATAATTAAATCCGCTTCACCTACTACGCTTTTCGCTCCAGGCATTGTTTTTGCTGGTCTGATATTTGCGTATAAATCTAAAGTGTGACGAAGCTCACCGCTTGGGTTTCTTTTTGCTTTATGTTCTGGCGGATATGCTGCAGAATCGTGTGGCCCTAGTATCCAGCCATCACAGTCATTTAACATTTCCTTCGTATAGCTAGGTGTTGGATCATTATACTTTTCAATCCCCTCCCAGCCCATCGGAAGCTCTGTCCAATCAAATTTAACATCTAATTCCTGTGCAGCTGCTTTAAAAACCTTCACTGTAGCGCTTACAATTTCTGGACCGATACCGTCACCTTGTAATACTCCTAGCTTATATGCCTTCATCATTTCATCTCCCTATTTGTTTTGTTCTTGTAGATTTTCAATATTGAATTTCTACTATCACTGTAATATAAAGCTAACGATAAATGAAATATCGCTTTTTTATGTTTATCCATAACTATTTTTTATTTTTGATTTCTAGACAAGACGATTTAACCATCACTTTTTTTTATAGATAACGATAACTTATATTGATTTCTATCCTATCGTGTATGTTTTGTATAATGATAGAAAACGGTTATCAAAAGGAGAGACTTACATGGAAAAAATAATAGAGCAATTCAAAAGCATTCCTACTACCTCCATTTCCGATACAATGAATGGATTAAATAATCTCGATCCTTCTATTAAGCCTATTAAGGAGGAATATTCCTTTGCTGGGAGAGCACTTACTGTTAAGATTCCTGTTGGCGATAATTTAGCTGTTTTAAAGGCAATTAGAGAGGCAAAACCCCATGATGTTATTATTGTTGATGCAAAGGGGGATACATATAGAGCTGCTGCAGGAGACTTTGTGATTGGTATGGCCAAAACGCTTGGGGTTGGTGCATTTGTTGTGGATGGTGCTATTAGAGATATTAATGGCATTAAAGAACTTGACTTCCCTGTTTTCTGTAAAGGAACAACTGTTGCAGCAGGTGGAAAAGCTGGCATGGGAGAGATTAATGTCCCAATTTCTTGTGGAGGCGTTACGGTAAAACCAGGTGATATACTTGTCGGCGATATTGATGGTGTTGTTGTAATTCCTCAGGAGCAGGAAGAAGAAATATTGACCAAATCACTTGATAGAGTGGAAAAAGATAAGTTAAGAGAAGAAAAAGTCTCAGGCAATAAAGAAGAAATTATTAAATACCTTGATCAAATGATCAACTCTGTTAAATAACTATTAGTAGGAAAGGAAGACCTCAGCTCTTCCTTTTTATTATGGGGAGATATAGATGATATTAAGAATTATTATATTTTCGGTTTTTGCGTTTCAATTAATTATTAATATTACTCGGCCAATTATCACGCTATATGCTTCTAACTTGGGCTCAAATACATTTGAAATAGGCATTTTAACGGCTGCATTTGCTTTTTTCCCACTGCTATTTGCCTTACAGGCTGGCAGAATAGCGGATAAGTATGGTGATCGCTATCCAGTTATCTTTGGGATGATTGGATTAGCTGTTGGGATGTTTTTTCCATACTTCTTCACCACGATTTGGGCGCTTTATATTAGTCAGTTTATTGTTGGGATATCCAATATCTTTATCGCTGTGTCCCTGCAAAATGTAATTGGAAATATTGCTACTGAATCAAATCGAGATCAGTATTTCAGTATGTTTGGCATGGCAGTTGCAGCAGCCTCGTTAATAGGACCGATTCTAGGAGGCTATATTTCCGAACATTATAACTATAATAGTGTGTTTCTCGTTTCCCTCCTATTAGCTATTTTCCCAATTTTCATAAGCTTTAAGGTTCCTGCGATAAAAAAGGATGTGAGTGAAAAGAAAAGCATCATCGAGTCAATCGGCCTATTAAAAATCCCTTTACTGAAGAAGGCTTTATTTTCAAGCGCTTTAGTCTTATACTCCAAGGATATTTTCGTTGCCTACTTTCCAATTCTTGCAAAGGAAGCAGATTTATCTAATTCCCAAATAGGGCTCGTTATTTCCTTACAAGGATTAGCAATGATTATTATTCGGTTTGTTTTACCAAGACTTCTTATACTAATGAGCAGGGACTTCATTTTATTTATTTCCGTCATCTTGGCAGGGGCCTCTTTTCTGCTAATTCCATTTACAGGCAGTCTGATTTTTTATTGTGTATTTAGCTGCTTAATGGGGTTTGGACTTGGCTGTGGCCAGCCATTATCCCTAACCACTACTTATAACGCTTCCCCGTTAAACAGAACTGGTGAAGTGCTTGGTTTACGACTATCTACCAATAGATTATCTCAATTAATAGCACCAATATTCTTTGGCCTTGTCGGCTCATGGATGGGCATTCTGTCTGTGTTTATTTTTAGTGGCTTTTTCTTAATTGGCGGGTCTTGGTTTTTAAAAGAAAATAAAACTGGTTCTATTCAAATAAACAAATAATAAAAGGATAAGCTGGGTCAGCTTATCTTTTTTGTGTTTACTTTTTTTCCAACAATGCAATCCATTCGTCGAGTTTAAAGGAATGGATTGCATTTTGTGTCAGTTGAAAACCGAAATAATCCTTCACCTGTTTTTCGGCATTTTGTATGTACTGTGCTACTTTTGAGATTTCCTCTTCCGAACTAGTTGTTCGTTCGACCCAGCCTTGGTATTCTAGTTGTTTTTTTCTTACTTTGGATTTCAAAAGAACAAAACCTGCTTCATCTATCCAGTTTTGCCATTCATTCTGTGAATAGCAGCGAACATGGCTGTTATCTCTCAGCTGTTCTAAAGTATTAATAAAATTATCTAGCTGAGGATCTACTGGTGCAATATTATCAACTAATAACAGCCTTCCGCCCTGCTTTAATACCCTGTGTGCTTCCTTTATAAATTCCTTCACATTTGGAAAATGATGTGCAGCAATTCTGCATGTAACTAGATCAAAGGAGTCGTCTAAGAATGGTAAGCTTTCTGCATCTGCGACAATGTAATTAACGTTGGAAGCAGATAGATCCACAAAACGCTTCGCTTCTTTTAGCATTTCCCTTGTGATATCAGTTGCTATAACTTGGTTAACCTGTGGAGCTAAAAGCTTTGTTACATGTCCGCCGCCTGTTGCAATATCAAGTACAGTCCAACTCTTTTTGGGCTCAGTCCACTCAAGCAACATTTTTAAGTCTTCCCCAGATGAATGGCTTTTACTTTCTACATATTTTTTGGCGTTTGCCCCGAATTGCTGCTGTACTTTCGACTTTATTTCACTGGAATTATGATCATTCATTCTCCTCACCTCTCTTTATACTATATAACTAATTATTCATTGTTTATCATCGAAAATAATTATCGGTAAGGATAAGTTTTCGTTATTACACAAAAAAAAGCTGCCAATATGGCAACTGAATATCTTCTAACATTAAGAAACATCCTTATCCTGTGTAAAGAAAAAAATAAAGATAACAATTGGCAAGGCGATCAGAAACAAACTGGTTTTATTTGCACCTTTAATTGTTGGTAAATCCGTTAAAGCCATTTGCGTTCACCTCGTTAGCACTTTTTTAATTTTTCCAATAATGTATGATCGATAATGTAACTGGAGTTCACAATTTCATTAAGCTCCCTTTGATTCTTTTTTAAATACGGTAATACGGGTACTACCTTCTCCCTGCCTAATAGTGGACCGCTTATACTTAAAGAAAATCTTGCATCAGAGGAAATAAAAAGCCCCACAAGGTTTATTTCGTCTTTTATTAAAAGAATAGCCACTAAGATATCAATAACATCTAGCGAAAAGTTAAACAAATGATTCTTCCCTTTTCCTTCTAACCTCGAAACTCCTGTAATCGGACCACCAACGGTTACCCCAAAATAACCTGGCCCAAAGTAAATTCTTGTTAATGTTATTTGTCCCGTTAATAATAGGGCGGCAATAATGAGATCAAGATCCCGTTGTATTTCTCTAATAACAGCACTATCTAACATTGCTTTTTCTTCCAATTTCATGATATTCAGCACCTACGAACCGACATATGTTAGTTATATGCCTAGAACCAAAAATGGTTCCTGCAAGGTCGTTTATCTGTAATAGATGGACTGTCCAAAACCTGTTTCCATTTCTTAACTATTTAATAAAGCTTACATAAAAATTTGGCTATTATCCCAAACTGATAATAGGGAGGGTTTGCAAATGTTACTTAGTTGGATGCTTGCACTTTTAATTTATACGCAGCAGGAAAATGTACAAGATAACTTAATTATTACGAACAAGGGCGATGAAATGTACGTTGTAAATCGGTCTAACTTTTCCATGCAGTTCCCTATACTGCCTTTTATAGACACGAAAAAAGTGAAAGACTTTATGGATGAAATAGATGAGCAAGTAAGCAAAAAACCTAAAAATGCTTCTTTGGACGCTAACGGAAATATTACATCAGAACAAGTTGGCTATCGCTTAAACAGAAGAGTTTTCACAGAGGAAATGCTTTCTTATTTTTTTAATAAAGGCACATCGACTATAGAGCTGCCGATAGTCGCTAATTATCCTCGGGTGGACAGTGAGTTACTTGGAAACATTAAAGGGGAAAAGATTGGGGAATATATAACATTTTATAATCCTTACAATAAACAAAGAAAAAATAATATTGACCTCGCAGCAAAGGCAATCAATAATTATGTTCTATTTCCAGGAGAGGTGTTTTCCTTTAATAAGGTGGTTGGAGAAAGAACGGTTGATAGAGGATATATGCCTTCAACTGCAATCGTTAACGGGGAATATTCTGAAGAATTCGGCGGAGGAATTTGCCAAGTTTCCTCTACGCTTTTTAATGCTGTCGATAGTGCAGGTTTAAATATTGTGAAGCGCTTTACACACAGTAAAGGGGTTGCGTACGTTCCAGTTAACAGGGATGCAACAGTAAGCTGGGATGGACCGGATTTTATCTTTAAAAATGATTATAATCAGCCTATCCTCATCCTTGCAAAAGCAGTTAATAACCATGTAAAAGTTGAGATTTATTCATCTGATGTAATTACATATACGCCTAAAAAAATTCCATATCTTTAATAGTTAAAAACAAAAATTATTTCAGACGTATTTAAGATTTTTGGCTCTCTTCAATTACTTGTCACGATAAGTTCTTTTGTATTGATATCATAAATTGCATAGCTTATTTCCCACATATGATCCTTTGTGACGGTTATTGCACAATAATAGGGTATATTCCTACCATAGGCGTCAAGCTGTGGAATTTCTTTAAATGAATAAATGTCGTTTGAATTTTGCATGATAAAGTCCACCATAGTAGACCTCCCAGCGGAATCTACTTCAATTACACACTTTCCTTTAACGACATCATATTCTTTAAACAGCATGTATTTTAAGCTTGGCAAAAACACTATTAAAATTAAAGTGCCTAAAACAATTGCTCCACTGGCTTTTCCTATCTTTATAAAAGGATAGGTCTTTTTTCGATACATTTGAATAAAGGAATAAACCGAAAAAATTACCAGCAAGAAGCCAACACAAAGTCCGAAATAATATACAAGCATTTTCTCACTTCCCAGCATACTAACAAATTAAAGCAAGTGACCCGTAGGCGGCTTATTTAGATTAAACATTTAACCAAATTTCTAACAGCAGGATTATAAACAATCACTCACCAATTCCTCAAGAAAAAGTGTCAATTCTTGTTCGATTTCTTCTACAGTTTCATCGATTAGTTCTCCTGTGATCTTACTGCCCGGTATCCATCGTCCTATTGGTACACCCAAAAAGGTACAATTACATTCCCAGATATAAATGATATGTATATCTAGAGGTTCCCCTTCGCTTTCACTTATGCCTACTGAAATGGAGGAATTGTAACCAGGGATAAATGGATCATTTCCTTCGATTACAAATTCAGCTTCAAGTAATAGTCCTTCCTCCATTAAAATAGGCTTATTGTTCTTTACGTATTCTTTTACAAAAATAGTTAAGACTTTTTCTTTATTTTTTATTAGCTTCCTCAAATCACTATTAAATTCTTTTTGAGGATATTTCATAAAACTATCACATCACTTTTTTTATTTCACATAAAAATCAAATCTGCTAGTCCACATAATGCTTCTTAAAGTCTGGATGAATGGAAAATTTGCGGCGCAGCTGAGTGAGATTTTTCCCGAAGCTTTCCTCTAATAGTTCTCTGTGCTTCGCCATAATTTCCATAAGATATAAATCGTGAATCATCACTTCTGTTATTGGCATCACTAATCCAACATGCATTGTCCATGCTGCACGGCTATCATCACCAAGTGAGACAATTCCTGCAACTACTTCCGAATCATCGCCACTGATTACAATCCATCTTCCGCCATACTCATCTGTAATGGCATCACCCATATAATGCAGATATACGTTAGCGAAATCAGAAACAATTTCCCCGTACGCAATAATCGTTACGTTGACCCCTCTTGCGGCTGCTTGTTTTAGTTCAGCCTCCAGCACTTCGTATTCCTCTTTCCAAACCTCAAGTAAAATTCGTGTGGAGGAAGATGAAATACAAGCTTTTACCTTATCGAGTATTTCACTTCGACCCATAATGTTCCAAATGTTCTCACGGTCATTTGCAGAGTTCTCAAACTGAGCTAATGATTTTTCAGCAAGCTCAAAATTCTCTTCCGCTTTTTGTCTGCGGTTTCTAATTAGCTCCTTCGCAGGCACTGGTGTGTACTGCGGCGTATTACCTAGACTAACTAAAATATCACCTCTGCTTGTAAGATTGTCCAGTACTTCATATATGCGCGAACGCGGGACACCGGAATTTTTTGCGACAGCATAGCCTGTTAATGGTGAATCCTGTAAAAGTGTGAGATATGCTTTTGCTTCATACTCTGTAAAATGAAGATTTTTTAATGTTTCGAGAATGTTTTCTTTCATAAAGCCTCCATCCAATAGTCGCTATGTTTGTAACTAATATTTTAACAAAATCTGTTGATTATTTCCAAATCAATCTGCTATACTCATTTAAAAGTAGTTACCTAAGTAGTCACTATCAAAAAAAGGGGGAAATGTAACATGGATAGCTTATTAACATATGTAACAATTGCTGCGATGATGGTTATTATTCCGGGAGCTGATACAATGCTGCTTGTAAAAAACACGCTAGGTTATGGTGCGAAGGCAGGACGCTTCACTGTACTGGGGATGGCAACTGGATTATGCTTTTGGACACTTATTGCAATTCTTGGGTTAGCGGTTGTTATTGCAAAATCTGTGATTCTTTTCAGTACCATTAAATATTTAGGGGCTGCTTACTTAATTTACTTAGGAATTAGAAGCTTCTTTACTAAAAGCGTCTTCTCTTTAAAGGAAATCCAAGCACAAGCAAATGCACCAATAAAGTCCTCAAAACGTTATAATAAAGAGGCTTTTATGCAGGCGTTGCTGAGCAATGTTCTTAATCCAAAGACTGTTTTAGTTTACATAACAATCATGCCGCAATTTATCAATCTGAAGGAAAATGTGAACGAGCAGCTGATTATTTTAGCTCTCATCCTGACATCACTTGCTGTTGTATGGTTCTTATTTCTTGTTCAGCTTATTGATTATGCGAAAAAATGGTTGAATAATTCTAAATTCCAAAAAATCTTCCAGAAGTCGACGGGAATTATGTTAGTTGCTTTTGGAGTTAAAACAGGAATTTAAACCTTATGTTTATTATTTCCGTTCAGAGAATCATCTGGACGGTTTTTTTATTATGTACACTACATAGATTTTCTTTACACTTGACAATAACTTTGTTATGATAAACCAAGTTCCAATATAAGGAAGGATGTAAAGACATGGTTTTACTTATTATCTTTGGACTATGCCTCGTTTATTTATTACCATTAGCTTATATGTTTTTTAAGACTGACAGTTTTTTTGTTAAGATTATTTCTTCTTTTGTAGCTATATCATCTGTCGCTGTTGCCCTTATTATCATGTGTGTATTACAGAACTTTGATATATTTTCAGATGATCGCTTCATGCACTTCTTTTACATAAATAACGTAAGTAATTAAAGGATCCATATTTATTGCATTGCTTAACGGAGGCTGTCTCGTTGACGGTTAAATGAAAACTTACCGTATAGCGATGCAATAGACCTTAATATTCCGCTATAAAAAAGGATGCCTTATAGACATCCACCGTACATACCTCTTATTAAAATATTTTTTGTATTAGGTTTAAGATAATAAAGAAATTTAGTTAACTATAAAACTGCCATGTTAATAGTAAAAAAATCAGCATGCTAATCGAAAATATTGTTAATACATAAAAGCACTTCTGTAATTTTGTTAATTCAACCGTGTTCCACTTAAATAATATGAAACCAATAGTTATAGCAGCAATAACGGTTAAAATATAATTTATCATTATCTGTGGTAGTACCTCAGCATAACCTCTATCACTATTACTTAGCATCCTTATTATTAATACCATTATGTTTACTATGAATGCTGTGCCAACAATGTTTAATAGATATATCCATTTTCTAAGTTTTAAAATCAACTGTTTTCGCTTCTTAGTTAATAAACTTGTTATTATTAAAACAAAAGGAGAGATGATAAAGAAAAGGACGCAATATGCGAATAAAATTGCGCTGAATGCTAGCCAATAAGTGTTATTCTTCATTGGCAGATAATCAGAAATCGATGTATAAATTTGATTAACTGAACCATCTTCGAATGAGAAATAAAGAACATTTGTCGGAATAAACATGGAATGACCTTTGTTCATTTTATAAACATTTGGATATATTTGCGTGTAAATAGCTGTTTGCCCTGCCAAACTAACCTCTATATCAGTCTCATTCACTGATTTCACTACAAGCGGCATTAGCTTGTAATACACATTTAAGAAGCCACTTTCCATTTGTCTTGCAGTAATATATTTTCCTTCGGTTATTTTCGAATCTGGCAAGTCTGTTAATTTGACGTCATTTATTTCTCTCTCTCCAACTAATTCTTTCGTAAGCCCATATGTTAGATCAACCTCTCCTGCTTGATTCGTTAAAACAATAACAGCAAAGTTTTCTTCCGGGACTATATGAAAATTACTGGAGAATGATGCCGTATTACCTCCATGTGTGTATCCTTTTGACTTACCATGATATTCCCAAAAACCGTGAGCAATACCAGGAACATTTCTATTAACAGTATAACTTTGCTTAAACATGCTACTTAACGTATTTTCGTTCTTAAATAAAACCGACTTCTTAACCTGCGGCATCAACGCACGTGCAAATTCTGCTAAATCCTGTGCTGTTCCATTTATTCCTCCGCTCGGGTACATAGACATATAATAAGGTGTTGATGGTTTAAAATCCCCTTTTCCAAGCAGTTCATAACCATTCACTTTAGCCTTTGTTAACGGCTCTTTTACACCTAAATAGAACGTTGAGTCTGAAATCCCCAACTTTTGAAAAATATGTTCTTCCACATAATCACTAAATTCTTGTTCCGTAATTAATTGAACAATATAAGCTGCCAGGCTTGTAGAATAATTGGAGTACGCCACAACTTCCCCAGGACGATAAATTTGGTTCGGCTCATGCTTTTTTAATCCTTCTTCTAATGTTTTCATATGGTCATCTGTCGCATATCCTAAGTCAAATATCCATTCCTCAAAACCCGCTGTATGGTTCATTAAATTCAGCATGGTTATTGGATCCTCATATTTTAAATTGTGGAGAAATCCTTTAGGCAAGTAATTACTTATATCTTCATCCAACTTGATTTTCCCTTGTTCCTCTAATTGCATTACTGATACCCAAACAAACAACTTACTTATGGAACCCCATTCAAAAACGGACGTATCCGGATTTATTTTCTGTTTCTTGTCAACATCTCCATAGCCATATCCTTTTGAAAAAATCACTTCATTATTTTTTACGATAATAATGCCTGCACCAGCTGTTTCTTTACCAATATAGTCACTCACATAGTCATCAACAAAGCTCTCTATTTCAGTAAGTGGAATTCCTGACGGAGTTGTAAGTTCCTTTGCATAAAGTGTCTTTGGTACAAATAATGCAAATACTATGAGCAAAAATACAATAACTATTTTTTGCATATTACCCCCTTATTATTATGCGAAAAAGATACCGTCAAAATTTCCAAATTTTCTGTTATTTTCACATATAGTAACAAATACACTTTTGCGCATTAATTGGCATTCTTCTCCCTTTAATTGTATCTGTAAATCATTTACAAGTAATCGACTACAAGACCTGTTCTTCTCTAAGCCTTTAGAAGTAGTAAATATATAAATTGAAACTTTTTTTGGCAAGATGATAAATAAATGAGCACATATGTTAAGGAAGCTAGGTTCATATTCCACAAAAAAAAGCCGCAACTAGCGGCTGACAAAAATAATCCTATTTTAGAAGTCCAGCATTTGTTTATGTTTTATAAGAGTCGCTTCGTGTAACCTTTGTATTTTTACCGACAATAACAGAAAGCAGAACTATGATAGCAATACCAATTGTCATAAAACTTATAGCTTCATTGAGAAAAATAGCAGCAAATAAAATCATAAGAAATGGCTGTAAGTATTGTATTTGACTGACTCTGGCAATACCGCCCAAGCTCATTCCGCTATACCAGGCAACATATGCAAGAAACTGACTGACCACACCAAGATAAAGTATGCTGATCCAAGCTTGCATTGGTGCATGTATCATATCTTGCGTGAAATTTAAGCCGACAGGAATAATGAAAAATGGTGCAGCAATCAAAATTGCCCAGGCAATCACTTGCCAGCTGCCTAATTCCTTCGCTAATTTTCCTCCCTCTGCATAACTAAAGCCCAGCAGGACCACAGCAGCAAGTAAAGCTAAATCGGCGAAGTGTAATTGACCAAAACCTAGAATTAGTGCATACACAATAACTGCACAAGACCCTATCAGACTAGAAAGCCAGTATTTAAGTGATGGTTGTTCTCCTGCTCTTAACATGGCAAATCCTGCTGTTACTAACGGCAGGAGTGCAACCTCAACAGCTCCGTGTGAGACTGGCAAGTATTCCATTGCCCATGATGTGAGGAGAGGAAATCCTAACACAGCACCGAGTGCAACGATGAGAATACTTTTAAATTGCCGAAAAGAAGGGAGCTTTTCTTTACGGAAGATCAGGATGATAGCTACTAAAATAGCGGCAATAACTGTTCTTCCTAACCCGACAACGGTCGTTCCGAAATAAGCTACTGCTATACTTGTCGCAGGGAGTGTTAAACTAAAACACATAACACCGACTATTCCAAGTAAAAAGCCTAGTTTTTCTTTTGCCATGTAAAAGCCACCCTTTCCCCCGCATTTTATTCAAGAAAACACAGTAGTTATTCTTTGTAGTTTTTTATTGTTCCGTATACTCTTTTGCTCTTTCTTTCCATGAATTTTCAATAATTACATCAAGCAACTTACCATATGAGATTCCTGCTGCATGAGCACTCTTCGGAAGCAGGCTGTTTTTCGTCATGCCTGGTAGTGTGTTAACTTCTAAAATATAAGGGATACCATCTTTAAGCATCATGTCGATTCGCGCATACACACTGCATTTCAATGAATGATAGCAAGTCATTGCAGCTGCAGAAACGCGTTTTTCTATGTCTGGGGGAAGCTGAATCACCTCTTCAATCGTAGCTGCATCATCATATTTGGAAGTATAATCAAAAAACTCTCCTTTATGTTGAATCGAAATAATCGGCAACAGCTCCCCATTTAAGACCGAACAAGTAATTTCCTCACCCTTAATATGCTGCTCAATCACCACTTCATAATCCCATTTAAGTACTTCTGATAAGGATGATAGTAACGACTCTTGATCATGGACAATTTTCACCCCTACACTCGAACCGCCTGAATTAGGCTTTACAACTAGTGGATAGCCCATTTTTTCTATTTCACTTAAAGGCAGTTCCTCCAGGCTTGATAGCTGAATCCAATTTGGTGTTAACATACCTTCATAGCGGATGATTTTTTTGGAGAGATTTTTATCCATGCATAAGCTGCTTGAAAGGACACTGCTTCCTGTATAAGGAATGCCGAGGGTTTCAAGTGCTCCTTGAATGACACCATCCTCCCCGAACTTGCCATGCAGAGCAAGCAGTGCGATATCAAGGTTTTTTGCCTTTTCGACGACTTCTTGTTTACTGTTAAGCTCAATGGGGATAATTTCGTACTTATTTGTATCTAAATGAGCAATCATTTCCTTCCCTGTCATAATGGACACTTGCTTTTCAGAGGATACTCCACCCATAATTACGCCAACTTTCATAATCTTTAGCCTCCATAATGTTCTTTTATCGTTTGTCCTATCAGCTTTATTCCACTGCTTATTTCGTCTTCCTTCAATCTTGAAAAGCCTAAGCGCAGTGTATGTTTTCCACTATCGTCAGTATAAAAATCATTTCCTAGTGAAAAGACAACGCCCTTTTGAGAGCATTTTTTTAATAGCTCATGGGAATCAATCTTATTATCCAGCTCAATAAAAAGATGCAGACCACCATCACCAGTGATTCTTTTCATTGGGATATATCTTTTCGAAGAAGTTAATGCTAGTTCATACTTTTTCTTATAAACGGATCTTGCTTTTTTTATATATTTCTCAAAGTAACCATCATGTAAATACTGATATAAAACTGCTTGATCTAATGTAGACGTATGAATGGTGCGAGCACGCTTCATACTTTCCAAATAATAAATTAAGTCTTTATCCGCTAGGACCCAGCCGACCCTTAAACCGGGAAAAAGAATTTTGGAGAAGCTGCTTGTATAAATGACATTATTACCGCTTCCAGCAAATGCTGCCAATGGCGCAAGATGAGCCCCTGAATATCGCAGCTCTTCATTAAATCCATCCTCAACAATTGGAACTTGATAGGCAGAAAACAATTCCATCATTTTCTTCCTTTTTTCAGATGAGGTTACAATACCAGTTGGATTATGATAGGAGGGAATTAGGTAGGCAAAATCATATTTGTTTTTTGTTAAAAGGGATTGCAGCATGGAAATATCCATACCGTCATCTTCCATGTCAATTCCATCGATTTCATAACCGTGCATGCGAAATAGCTTAAGTGCAGAATGATGTGTTGGATTTTCACATATAATTCGGCCATTTTTCTTATTTAAAGAAGATAAAATAATATCTAGGCCCTCTGTGAAGCCATTTGTTATCAAGATATCCTTATCTTTAATGTCAACGCCTTTCACTTCCATATAATGCAGCAAGTATTCAATAAGTGGTTTATAGCCCTTTGCATAACCATAATTCAGAACAATATCTCCTTCAATAGCCATTCTGTTTAAAAAGGCTCTTTTAAAATTTTCCACGTCAAAAAGCTTTTCATCTGGTGCAATACTATTGAATGAGATCATTTCATTCCTTCGGCGCACGCCATGCTTCATTAAGTCGAGGTTTTCTGCCAAAATTGCTTGCTCACTCATCTTTTCTTCCCAATTCACTTCGATAGATGGGGTTTTAGAGGTTTCCACACTTTTAACAAAGTTTCCTTTTCCCTTAACTGCGTAAATAAGGCCTTCTTGTTCCAAATCTGCATATGCTGTTAAAACCGTATTTCGGCTAATAGCTAACGAGACGCTCAATTCCCTTGTTGATGGAAGCTTTTGATTTTCAAGCAAATGCCCATTTGTAATCATTCTTTTCAGATATTCTTTAAGCTGTATATATACTGGACGCCCTTGGTTAAGTTTAAAATCATTAAACACAGCCTTCATCCTCTCCTTTACATTTTTGCATTTCCAGCGATATTTCTAAAGGTCCACTCAAAGTGGATTTTTATCAATTGGTGGTATGTAATACTTTCTAATCACGGTAAGATAAATAGTTATTAGTTAAGTATAAAGCTAATTTAATCATTTTTGCATTCCTCTAATAAATTAAAAAAAGCCGCCGTTTGGCAGCTATATTATTTACTTGTTATCAATGTTTTTTATCACTTTAGCTGGATTTCCTGCAACTACAGCGTTTGCCGGGACATCCTTTGTCACAACAGATCCTGCAGCAACAATAGAATTATCGCCGATTGTAATTCCTGCCAATATAACACAGCTGCCGCCGATCCACACATCATTGCCTACTGTAATAGGGATTCCATATCCGCTTTTATTTCTGCCCTGTGGTCCGATTGCATGTCCAGCAGTATAAATTCCGACATCAGGTCCAATCATACAGTTATCGCCTATTCTAACTTCTGCCATATCTAAAATCGTGCAGTTGTATCCAGCGTAAAAGTTATCTCCAACATGAATATTGTAACCTAAGTCACAATGGAAATTATGTTCAATCGCTGAATTTACGCCAACACTCCCGAATAATTCTCTGATTACTTCTTCTCTTTTTTCTGAATCCTCTACTTCACTATTATTAAATGCGCGGACAAGTTTTTGTGCACGGATGCTTTTTAATTTTAACTCATCTGTCCCCCGTTCATAGAAGACCTTCTCTTTCTCGTTCACATTAACTTCCTCCCTTCAATTCTATCTATTTTACCATGCAGTGGTATATTTATCCTTTTATACTTATTTTATTTCTATAAACGTAATATATTAATTTGAGATATTTTAATTGACACTTTTAGACTATGGGTATATTATTAACTTGTAGATAAATACTAGTTAATAGAAATACAACTTAGACATTATTGGAGGAATTAACATGACAAATTTACAAGACAAAGTAGCAATCGTAACTGGCGGTGCTTCAGGTATTGGATTAGCAACCGTTAAAGCTTTCCTAGATAAAGGTGCGAAAGTTGTTTTAGCAGACTATAATGCAGAAGCAGGCGCTGCTGTTGAAAAAGACTTAAAAGAAACGTATGAAAATGTATTGTTCGTAAAAGCAAATGTTGCCGAAGAAAGCGAAGTTGAAAATTTGGTTTCTGAAGCGGTTAAACATTTCGGCAAACTAGATATCATCTTTAACAATGCTGGCATAGGTGTTCAAAAGCCAACACATGAACTTACTGCAGAGGAGTACAAACGTGTTATTGCGATTAACCAAGATGGCGTATTTTATGGTGCAAAATATGCAATCCGTGAAATGCTTAAAACTGGCGGAGGTTCGATTATAAACACTTCTTCTATCTTAGGATCTGTTGGGGAACCTACTTCTATTCCTTACGCTGCAAGTAAAGGTGCAGTAAATCAAATCACAAAATCACTAGCTTTAGAATATGCAGATCGTAGTATCCGTGTTAACGCAGTAGCACCAGGATTTATCGAATCTGGCATGGTTAGTAAAGAAGCTTTAGGTGATTTCTATGATGGTTTAGTTGCAAAACATCCAATCGGACGCTTAGGTAATCCAGAAGAAATTGCACATGCTGTTATGTTCTTGGCAGAAAATGACTTTGTTACAGGTACAACAATCTTTGTTGATGGCGGTTATACTGCCATATAATAAAAAAATCCCTCCGATTTAATAAAAATCGGAGGGATTTTTTATTTTTAATATATGATAGTTGCTTTAACTAAAGCTTTTACCATAAAGGCCTCACTATTTAAATCAACCCAATTAAATAATGAATACCAGTCAAAATAATCCCGATAATAAATCCGCAAATCGCTCCATTTACTCGAATCCACTGCAGGTCTTTGCCAATATTATTTTCAATCATGTCAATCATTGTTTCATTGTCGAGCTTATCGAGATTTTCCTGAACAAGATCACCAATCTTAGAATGGTTTTTCTCGATCAGTATGGAAATTTGTGTTTGAATCCATTTATCAATCGTTACACTATTTTTCTGAATCATGCCTAAGAAATGCAGGCATAGTGGCATAAGATACGTATCAATAAATTCTTCATCATCTAATTGAAGCAATATATTGTCCTGTAGCTTTTGTAAAGCTTCCAATACTGTATTATCTAAATCCCATTCAGATAGTAGCTGATTTTTCCACTTGTCGATACCCTCAATTAACTGCTCATTATCGTTCATTGCCTCAATTTCTTTACGAATATATTTGACGAGAGCTTCGCGGTTTGGTTGCCCTTTATGCTGCAAGCTTCTTACCCCGCTCAACAAAAGGTTTTGAACAATATTCCCGAGTTTCTCTTCGCTAAGTAAGCTTTCAATTGATCTTAACGCGAATTTGAGCATGCCATCTGCTTCAATTCTGTTGATGACATTCATAGAAACACTGCCAAGCTTTTCCTTCGTATCCTCTTGTCTTAACCAATTGTCTGCTTTTTTCAGCACATGGTCTAATACTTTTTCATCGAAATTTTCATTCACTAATTTTGAGCTTATCATTTGCAGAATTTTATTCACTTCAATATTAGAAAGCGTCAAAACAATTTGTGTCTTAATGAAAGGCACCATTTTTTCAATTTCAATATTGCTTACTAGTTTTTTAACTGCTTTAACCAATCCAGCTTTCAGAGACCCTTTCGTTATAAGTTCTGTTATGGTTGGGAGCAATTTATCTGTAAATGAAATATCCTTAATCTTATCTTGGATGCTCTCCTTTGAAAGCCAATCATTTTTCAGCACTGTTACAAGTCCGTTTGTGACCCTTTTACGATTATTAGGCAATAATGCTGTATGGGGTATTGGCAATCCAAGTGGATGACGGAATAGTGCAGTAACTGCAAACCAATCCGCTAATCCGCCGACAAGACCTGCTTCAAATCCTCCTTGCAGTAATCTGATCCAAATGGAATCATCAAACGGTGCTGTTGCGATATAACCTATTCCCATAATAATAAGGGAATATACAGCTAATTTTTTTGATTTTGTTTTCATAGACATCTTTTTTCCTCATCCTTAAATAATAGTAAATTTATCTAGTCTTTTCTTTATTATAACCTTCAATTGCCGAAAAAAACGTTGAAAAGGCATTGGATAAATAAAAAAGCCGAATTTTTCATCCGGCCCCTTATATAATCTATAAAATTCTCTATTATTTGTCTAGTTTATTCAGCTTTTCAGAGATATCTTTAAGAAGACTATTTTTTTCCTTTTGCAGCTTTAACAGCTTCCAAGCATACCAAATTGCAAATACAAAGATTGCTATTTTCCCTAAAAATATAAAAGGAATTACTATTAAATTAGCATCCATCCAACTCATGTTAAAACCCCACTTTTTTTCTTTTTACTTATCTAACTGGCTAATTATAACTTTTATTCATCTTTTTAACAAACCCTCATGCAAACAGATCCGCTTTCCTCATTAGTTTTTACGAAATAAATGAAAAAAGGTTCCCTTCTTTTTTTAACAAATACGCTTTATTTTTTTAACTCACTTATCCATTATTGTATAATAATAACAAGTGTGAAAAGAGGGGGAAGCTATGAATTCAATTGATTTGATTTTATTAAATTTTACAGAAGTAAGAAGAAGAAGTATAAAGGTATGGACATCCATTCCTGCAGAAAAGCTGTTATGGAAGCCGGATAATGAGGCGATGAATTGTATCGAAATGATTAGGCATGTTCTAGAAAGCGAGCATTATTATCATCTGGCAATTAAAAACAAAGGAAGTTTAGACGTATTTAATTCTCCATTTGAAGGACTGCCGTACACGACAGTTAAAGATGAATTAGATTTTGCTGAACCATATCGCAATGATTTTTTGAAGACAATAAAATCATACACACAAGAAGACTTAGCTACTATAAAAATTGATCGCTCAGAATCAGGTTACATAAGAGAATTGGGAGATATGCTGTTGCGAGTAGCCTATCATGAGTCTGTTCATACAGGCCAGTTATTGGATTACTTAAGGTCAGCAGACGTTCCTAGAGTGCGTATTTGGGATTAAAAACTACATAAGACATTAATCCTTTGTTGACTGCTTTTATTTATATGGAAGCTTGTTACTGCTCCTCAAAAGTTCTCACTGTTATGCCATTATTACAAAATAAAAAGGGCTGCAATCTTTGATTATTTAACCTCTAGTCAAATAATCAAAGATTGCACCCTAAAATATTATATTTCATCTATCAACTTATCATTAATTTGCGTAACCACTGTTCCCTCTGGCAGGTTATCCATTAATTTCATAATACTTGAATATCTTTCTGCATTTGAAAACAAGTAGAATCCATGCCCGTCATGACCAACTATGATAAAAAAAGACTCAGGTCTCTCATCAATAACTGCTGCCCTTTCCTTATGATCGAAACGAACGTTATCTTCTGATGAAAGCATAAAAAATTCATTGCTTTGGGCGATTCCATAAATGACATTGATTGCTTTTGCTACTGTTTCTGCGTCCATAAGTTTTACACAAAGGCATGCTGGAGAATAATATCGCTTAACCCTGCTTGAAACATAATACGCTTTTTTTGTCTTTGAATAATTCAACTCATATTCTAGACCTAACTCATCCAACTCCGCTTCGTATTCCTTTAAATTGAAGTATTCAACTGAAAAGGTAAGATACAATGGATAGGTCTTAGAGGTACATAAAAACTTTATTAAGTAATCCATTTCCGTTTTCTCAGGGTTTGCTTCCACACTGCTGCAATAAACTTTTGGCGTTCCGCCTGTAAGGAATATTTTAAATGGCAGAAAATGCTCCTTCAACACCTCTTGTAAATCCTCTTCTTGAATCCATAACTCATCCATTGTTTTTCCCCTTAATAAGTAATAAGACTGCTTTATTCTAAAGTCGTTCCATTCGGTAGATGGCTACTCAGCTGTTCAACTGTTGAATACTTAGAATCATTCGTGTAGAGGTTAAACCCTTGGCCATCATGCCAGATTTTAATGACAGTCGCTGGATGCTTCATATTAAAGCATGGTACTAAGTATTGTTTCATCTTTCCAAATAACCCTTTTTTAAGGATAGACTTATAGCTAGTATTATCAGAAAAGGAGATAGAATAAAACTGATTAGAAGCAGCAATCCAAAAGCTTTCCTCTAGAACAAGCTTTAATGCGGATGGACCATTAATTGTAATCGTTAAGACAGGAAATCGTTTAAACTCTGAACCCTCATACCTTAATGAATATGGAATACCCTCACTTATGTATAAATTCTCTATTTCTTCCGTTACGTCACCATATGGTTCATACAAGACAAAATAAGGAAAAGCATTTTGTTCACATAAAAATTCGTATAAAAATTGTTTAGTATCCTCATCGTAATTTTCATACTCAGAGGGTCCAATATACAATTTCTTCAGTTTTTTTTCCTCTTCAAAAACAATACAATCCTCTTCAGAATCAAACGGTACTTCCGTTATTGATATTTTTGTCAAATGCCATCCCTCCCAAAAAAGGGACATTCAAAAAATCTAATGACCCTTTTATATAGTATTAAAATATCCAGTTATAAGACGGTTTGTCTGTTTTATTTATATCACCAATTAACGGAAGACGTGTTAGCATATTCGCCAATGCAACAGCCTCCCATGGAAAATGCTCTGTAATCCCAAGTCCAACAATGTCATAAGCCTTTCCAACATCTTGAAGGACCCGAATGATCGTTTCCATGCTGGAACCTTTTGGTGTTTTTTCAACCATTGTGCTATATGTATCTGGATTTGCAATTAGTAATGAACGAAACTCTCTTAAATCAAGTACATCTAAATCAAAATGAACAATTACTTTTGAAACATTTCGATTATCTAGCCAATCTAAAACTGAGCTGCTATCCTTCACAATTTCCTCAGGCTTAACAACACTCAAATTAAATCGGTCCATCACTTCTTTTTCTGAAGCTGTTCCATCATTTAAACCAACATATAACACGTTTTTGGGATCGACCAATTTTGGCACTTCAGCCACAAAGTCCTCATCTCCCACCCCAATGAGATTTGCAAGAACATGTGCATGATGGTGTTCAAAATGCTCTGGAGTGTTTACATCTGGATGTGCGTCAATCCAAAGAATTGCGGCATCCCCATCATACCTATTATTGAGATAGGCAAACGGAGCTAATTCAACGCCACAATCTCCACCGAAAACGACAACACGATCGGGATTATGTTTATCGAGTATTGCTTTCGCAGCATGTACTTGTTTAAGGAGTGTACTCCTTGCAAAAATCCCCTTCTCAACAGTAAGCCCTTCTGCTGACAGGTCAATCGGAACCTCTTCAAAGGCATCATTTGAACTTGGAGCAAGCCAATTAAGAAGCTGTGCACCGAGGTAATAAGCTGAATTATTCCCGCCTTGCCATTGTGGCATTAGTAGCCTTAATGTCTTGTCGCCTTCAGTTTTCAAGCTTACATTCCTTTTCATCATACAGCCTCCCATTAATACAAGATTATAAAAATTAAACTATATTTTTATAGTAATACTCCTCCAACCAGCTTGTAAAATTTAACTCCTTGGCCTTTTGTCAAATATTGAAGCATTTTTTACATTGACATTGATAATCATTATCATTTATAGTTATTAATAATGAAAATTATTCTCATTTAAGAGGTGTTAATTATGAAAGTACTAATTGGGTTTGCAAGCTTAACGAGCAATACAGAGGATATAATGATGATTTTAAAAAATAAATTAGAAGCATTAAATTGTGAAGTGGCTGTTGAGGATTTAGACTTAATTCCGCTTCAAAAGCTGTCACAATATGACCTTGTTTTTTTTGGAAGCTATACATGGGGTGATGGAGATTTGCCGTATGAGCTTGAAGATATGTATGAAGAATTAGACGAAGTGGATCTAACTGGGATGTCCTTCGGCGTATTTGGCTCAGGAGACCGTTTTTATCCTGCCTTCTGCCAGGCTGTTGACCTGTTGGCAGACAAGGTGAAGGAACGAGGCGCAGATGTGTTTAGCTCTTTATTGAAAATTGAGTTTAGTCCTGATAGTGAGGAGGAAGTGCAAGAATGTGAACAATTTGCAGTAGGTGCCTATGAGTGGGCAAAGGAAAAGGATACTAGTCATGCACGCTAATGGAGCGACTGCTGTTGTTTCTACCTCCCCTAATGAATTTTTAGTTTCCATTAAAGGAGAAGGCATTTATTCGTTTAAGCATAATAGTTGGAAGCTAATCATTCCAATACAAGACTCTATCTATCAACTGAAAAGAATTGGTGATTACATTATGGGTGTTGGTGACAGAGGTAGATTCATTCGACTCCATGAAAGAACAGGTAGATGGAAGACCTCCTTCTTTCCAACAAGTCAGCGCTTATGGAATATTGTTGGCAACGACAGTGGGTTAGTTATTACACATGCAGGTACACAATTACTTGTGTCCTCAGATTTCGGGGTAAACTGGAAAGTCATTTCGCTTTTTAAAGAACTTTCCGTTAGGCCCATTATTCGCTCTTTAACAATACATGATGAAGACTTATATGTTGGTACACAAATACATAAACAAAATGGCGGGTTGTGGAAATACACATTATCTTCCCAGCAGCTGGTGCCAGTTCTTCATGATGAAGAAACAATGGTTTCCTCTATTCATGTTGATAATTCCTTTCTATGGCTGACAACAGGTGCATGCCAGACAAAAAAAGGCACTTTCGCCTTCCGAAATCATCGAGACAACAAATGGCATTCCCTTACTTGTGAAATAGAAGAACGTGCTTTTTTAGGCATGGTACATTTTGGCGAGCATATTTACGTTTGTTCCAGCAAGGACGAATATGGATATTCACGTATTTATCATGGTGACTTATCACAAATGACACTAGAGCCAGTTGAAACAATTAAAGGCCATTGCTTTTGTGTAGCTGCCAGTGCGGAAGACCTGTTTTTGGCTGGTGGAGAAGAATGCAAATGGATGAAAGCGAGCTTAAAAGAAACAAAGATTCTTCATTAAAAGGAACAAGGAGCATCGCTAAGAAGACGCTCCTTCTCTTTTAAGCTGTAACTCTTAGCCCTCTACAATAGCTAGATAATGAAATAGTCCTGAGTCATTTTCAACAATTAGAATATCTTTACGTTCTTTAGCAGAAAAAATCTTTGACCCTACCTTCAGCTTATTTGCCATTTCATCGTTAAAATCTGTATTTGCATCATTTATTTTTTTTATTTCACCGACTTGAACATCCTTCGTTAAAGCTAATTTATCTACCCAATCAATGTTTGTTTGATATATTACTCCTTCAAACTGAAAAATATCGGCGTCTGGGTCCAAACCTAGCACTTCCTCAGCATCAATTTCACCACTAACCTCTGTTACTTCATCCCCTTTTGCAGAGCATCCAGTGATAATAAGCAAGGCTAAAGCAGTCAAAACAATATACAGCTTTTTCTTAACCAAACCAATAACCCCCTTTTTATCCTTTAGACGCTTGTTTAGGACTTAAGGTTACTGGATTATTGGTTATTTTTGTAAAAAAACAATTCTTCCTAAAAAAAGAATCGCTGAGAAATAAAGCTATTTATTTTTCAAACTAATGCTTTCCGTCTGATTATTCCACTCAACGGTTACATTTACTTTAGACTTATCCGTCACTTTTTGCATTTGAGGCATTATTCTCATTTGTCTCTGTATAAATACCGTTCTCATCAAGGGTAGCACCGTTGCCACTATAGCCGCTTGCTTTAGTTGCTACAGTATAGATAATTTCACCAACGGAGTTCACGTTCTGCCCCTTATATTGCAATGTTAAATCTTGTTTTTCATAATCATCCTCTCCCTGCGTAACCTTTAATTCAACCGACCAATTGTCTGATTCACCTGTAAAGGTAAACGGCTTGGAATAATTATTACTGGTGCATCCTGATAAGACAAGGATAATTACTAACGATAAAGCAGTTAATATACGCTTCATCTCTTTCCCCCCGAATAAATATATAAATAAATTATTTTACAAACCATTATACGTTCAGGCAGGATTAAAGTTTCGGTTCTAAATAACATTTTTGTATCTCTTTTCACCATCATTTTTGAGTTTTTTCTTGTTGTTTTAAATGGAGTAAATCTCAATGATAATTAGTCGAATGTTGAAACATCAAAAAAATCAAACAGCTTAATCTTCTTATGAAGATATAATCCGTTTGATTTCTCCCTTAATTGATCTCTTAAGAATGAGCATTTTTGGATACAGAATAATTTATACTAGCTAACATAGTTGGAAAATTTTTATTATCCATCATTAATTAAGTAAGTTCTTCTCTTCTAAAAACGTTTTAGCAACATCGCTTGCTTTTTTCTTCTCAACTGCAACTTCATAGTTCATTTCTCTCATTTCGTCATCTGTTATTTGATCTGCTAGTTTATTTAATATGTCTTCTAACTCTGGGTATTTCTCTAACGTCTCTTTTTTTAGGATTGGTGCTCCTTGATATGGTGGAAACAGGTTTTTGTCGTCTTCTAAAACAGTTAAATTATTTCGTTGGATTTCACTATCTGTTGAATAGGCATCTACAATATTTATATCGCCTCTTTTAACAGCAGCGTACCTCAATTCAGGCTGCATGATGTTTACCTTGGAGAACTGGATACCATAGAGATTTTGGATTCCTACATATCCATCTTGACGTTCTGGAAACTCTGGTGTAAAGCCTGCTTTCATACTTCCTTCAATTGCTTTTAAGTCGGAAATGGTCTTTAAATTATACTGTTTTGCGAGTGCTGCAGGAACAGCTAATGCATAGGTATTATTGTATTTCATTGGCTTAAGCAAAACTAAATTCAATTTAGTTAAAGCCCCTTCTTTCGCTTGATTATAAACCTCTTGGCTATCCGTACTTTTCGGCTGGTCTTTTAAAAGATCAACGATAACGGTCCCAGTAAATTCCGGATAAATGTCTATATTGCCTGATGTTAAAGCGTTATAGACAAAAGTAGTTCCTCCCAAATTTGGTTTGATGTCCACTGTTAGGGAAGATTCCTGTTCAATTAGCAGCTTATACATATTCATTAATATTTCCGGCTCTGGTCCCATTTTGCCGCCTATTATTATATCTGCATCTTTAGGCTGATTTAAGGCGGATACTGTGATAATTAAAAATGCAATTACGATTACAGATACAATTGAAACAAATGCTTTCTTAAAAGAAAGCTTTTCAAATTGTCTTAATAAGAAGTCAAAAAACAGGGCTAAAAGAGCCGCTGGAATGGCACCTAATAGGATAAGAGTAGTGTCATTTCTGCTAATCCCCACTGTAATTAAGTCTCCCAAACCTCCTGCACCAATAAGTGCAGCAATTGTAGCTGTACCAATGATAAGAACCATCGCTGTTCTTATACCAGCCATAATAACTGGCATGGCAAGAGGTAGCTCTACCTTAAAAAGCAGCCTTCGGTTATTCATTCCTAACCCTTTTGCGGCCTCAATTAAATTTGGATCAACCTCTTTTATTCCTGTATAAATATTTCTTAGAATTGGAAGTAATGCGTAAATAACTAATGCAATAATCGCTGGTATTGTTCCGATTCCAACAATCGGAATAAGTAAACCTAATAAAGCTAAAGACGGTATTGTTTGGAATACAGATGTAATGCCGATAATGATTTCGGCAGCCTTTTTCTTTCTTGTTAAATAAATCCCGAGCGGAACTGCGATAATTAATGCAAAAAAGAGCGCAATAAATGATATTTCGATATGCTGAATTAAATCCTTTAGTAACTCCCCTTTTCTTTCTAAGAAGGCTTGATATAGATTACTCACTCATTTCCACCTTCCTTCATGCCATTTAATTGATATTGGATAAGCGATTGCCTATCTATCAAGCCAATGATTGCTCCATCCTTTTCAATTCCTATTTGATCGTTTTCAGACAGTGCTTCTAAGGTTTCTTGGAAAGAGCTTGTTACTGGAATAATCGGTCCGGCGAAATGACTGATGGTTAATGGAGACAGAATATGTTCAAGCTTAAAGGAAATATTTTCATGACTTACCCTTCCAATAAAATCTTTTACAAAATCATTCACAGGATTATTTATTAATTCCTCTGGAGTTCCAATTTGGACAATCTCCCCATCTTTCATTATGCAAATTCTATCACCTAATTTTAATGCCTCCTGCATGTCATGTGTGACGAAAACAATTGTCTTTTTTATCGCTTTTTGCAGGCTTACAATATCATCTTGAAGCTTTTCTCTGCTTATTGGATCAAGAGCACTAAAGGGCTCATCCATTAGGATTATTTCTGGGTCTGCGGCTAATGCTCTGATTACCCCTATTCTTTGCTGTTGTCCGCCAGACAGCTCATTCGGTTTTCTGTTTTTATATGTTTGCGGCTCTAATCCGACCATTTCAAGCAATTCATCAACTCTTGCAGCTATCGTCTCTTTCGTCCACTTTTTCATTTCAGGTACAACTGCTATATTTTCTTCAATGGACAAATGAGGAAATAAAGCAATTTGTTGCAATACATAGCCAATATTCCAGCGCAGTTCACTAATTTCGTATTCACTTATTTTTTTCCCATCAACGAGAATGGTTCCATTTGTTATATCTATTAACCGATTTATCATTTTTAATGTGGTCGTTTTACCACTCCCGCTTGGCCCAATCAGAACAAATAGTTCTCCTTTATTGATTGTTAGATTTATTGAATTAACAGCTGTCGTACCATCTTGGAATAGCTTCGAGACATTTTCAAATTGAATCATATGTAATCTCCCTTACATTTATTATGTATTTACTATTACAATCTTGCCATTTGCAGTATTGCTCTCCATCATCAAGTGGGCTTGGCTAATCTCCTCTAAAGTAAATACCCTTGCTATCGGTACTTCTATCGCAAATTGTTCCATATGTTGAAATAATTTAGTCAGCAATTGGGGTTTGAAGTTAACTCCACTGTCAAATTGGGTAAAATACGTTCCAGAAGGGATATCTACCATTGGCTCAAAGCTTTCCATCTCCCATTCACCGCCCAATATGCCAGACATACAAAGGATTCCTTTTTCATCAAGCATCCTCAGCGAATTCTTTAATGTGACAGTGCCAATTAGTTCTAATATCTTATTAACGCCATCTGGGAAAATACTATAAAGCTGTGGCTGTATATCCCCTTCATCTAATAAAACGTAATCAGCACCAAGCTTGTTCAATTGTTCTACCTTTTGTTTATTTCGTGTTGTTGACACAACTGTTACGCCAATACTTTTAGCTAACTGGAGTGCAGCTATTCCTACCGAACTTGTGCCGCCACGGATTAGAAGGGTATCCCCTGTTGTCAGCATTAAACTATCAAATAATGAAGCATAAGCTGTATAATACATTTCGGGAATTGCCGCAAGCTTTACCCAATCCAGTTCATTGTTTATGGCATATACTTGGCTGGAAGGTATTAGTGCATATTCTGCATAACTTCCATTAAATTCACGACCTAGCCCTCCCATCAAGGAAACGACCCTTTGCCCTTTTTTCATCGTACTATCTGATGGATCTGCAATCTCTCCAACACATTCGATCCCAATAATTCGTGGCAGCTTCACGGATGGTGAATGCCCTTGTCTTGTATAAATTTCCGAACGATTGATTCCGAAGGCTTTTATTTTAACTAGTACCCATCCTGGCTTCACTTTAGGCATTGGTACTTCCTTTAAATATAAATCCTGTGGTGCACATGCTTTTTCTAAAACAACTGCTTTCATTCAAGCACACTCCTTTGCTTTATCAATTCATGAACGTATCTGACTTTTAATAGATTTTACTTTTAGAGCATTTTTAACCAGCACGAAGTAGGTAAGCACAGCAACAAGACCACTGCAGAAAATAATGAGCCCAAATGGTATGGCAGAATTTTCACCGGCTATTCCTACAAGGGGGCCAAAAATGGCACCTAATAAAGTCGGACTAACACCAAGTAAGGCAGATGCACTTCCTGCAATATGGCCTTGCCTTTCCATCGCTAACGTAAAAGATGCGGAGCTAATGATACAAGTTGACCCAACAAACAAGAAAAGAGCGATAACTAGAGCATATAAAGGACTTTGAATAAGTACTATCAACATTACTGCTCCGCAAGAGATAAATGCGACAGCTAACCCTATTAAAACAATTTGTTGTTCTGCGATTTTCCCAGCCATTTTTTTAACAAATTGAGAGCCAAGGATTAAGCTGATACCATTTAAAGAAAATAAAAGTGAATAAAGCTGTGGAGAAATACCGTAAATCTTCTGATAAACAAATGGTGATCCAGAAATATATGCAAATACCCCCACAAATATAAATCCTTGAATTAAGGTATATCCCAAAAACGTTCGATCTTTCATCAAAATGGTAAAATTCCAAAAAAACTCTCTTAAATTATTAGGGACACGCTTTTCGACAGGAAGTGTTTCTGTTAATCCTAGAAAACACAGCTAACAATATGGCAAGCCTGACTGAATTTTTGTTACTTTTATTTAGATTAGGATATTTATCGCCAGTATTATTCATTTTGGGTACATTCCCCTTTCGTTTTAAATGCTTAGAAAGATTTTTAATTTTAAAGAAACATACTGTATTTACATCTAAGTTGACAATGAAATGGTTAAATCATAAAATCATGATAAATGTCATTGTTACTTTTGAAAAGTAGGCACCTTTAGGTTGTATAGTAACCTTTTAGTAACTATTGGAGGTTTTATGATGGAAACAAAAAAAGAACTGCCAGCTTGCCCTGTTGCAACAACAGTAGGACTGATAGGCAACAAGTGGAAGCTATTAATCCTAAGGGAATTATTAACTGGTACAAAAAGATTCGGTGAACTCAGAAGTGGCATTGAGGGAATTAGCCAAAAGTCTTAACTCAAAATTTACGCTCTATGGAGGAAGATGGCATTATTAAACGCCAAGTTTTTGCAGAGGTTCCACCACGGGTCGAATATTCACTTAATGACTTGGGAAATAGCCTTAGACCAATAATTAGTGTTATGGAAGAATGGGGATTAGGTTATAAAGCATTGATAAACGGGGAAACAAATCAATTGATAGGCAATAAATAAAACTAGATTTAGAGCTGAGTCTATGCCAGATTGTTGGATGACAGCTAATACATAATAAAAAATGTCTAATCCTTTATATAAAAGATTAGACATTTTTTACCATGGTTTTAATCTTTCTCTCATTGTCCATTACGAACTAACTTTTACGTCTGTGTTAATTTATATTTGTCCATAGCGCCACCGTTATTGTTGCAATCACTAATTCACTGTTTGTATTCTCCTATTCTATCTTACCAGTACATCTTCCAGCTCATAGCTGTACGGATTAGAGCTTCAAAATAATAATAATCTCCCCAAATACAACAT
>Ga0209463_1000378_pt1 | contig 37871 bp, 31 predicted proteins | sample AgamicMgSfrz_FD_187169 | JGI IMG/M metagenome (GOLD analysis project Ga0209463, IMG submission 187169) | Agave microbial communities from Guanajuato, Mexico - Mg.Sf.rz (SPAdes) (version 2) | ecosystem: Host-associated > Plants > Phyllosphere > Phylloplane/Leaf | place: Guanajuato, Mexico...
ATTCTCGGTTCGTGGGAAATCGAAAGTCGAAAATGAAACCGGTCTAGCATTAATGGCCGTGAACATACGAAAATATGCGGCAAGGAGGTAATATCTTGCCAACCAATCTCTTAAAATAAGTGAAAAAAGGTGAAATCGCCACTGGCGATTTCACCTTTTTTCTACTAAAGAGACTTTTTGTCCCAGCCTCTTTTTAATTTATACCTTTTAATTTTCTTGTAATATTCCAATCGCAGCCTCTAAGTCTTTTTCAATTTCGGCCATATTGGCAAATGGATCAGAAATTCCCAATAGTTTTTTGAGGAATTTTACGGTTGCAGGATGCAAGCTTAATTCCTCTATCCATGTACGCCGCTTGCTTTTTTTCCCTTTAAACGTAGAATACAACAAAAACAAAATCATCTGCCCAAAATCGTAGTAATCATCTTGTCGATAATTGCTTATATTCTTATCCCTTTCAGATACTTGTTTAGCAAGTCCAAAGTCAATTAAATGCACTTTTCCTTGGTGGACGATAACATTTGGTGGTCTAATATCTGTATGAAAAATATTATGTTGATGCAAATACTTTATAATAGAAAGAAGTTGTTTCATCAAATTTAACGCATCTAATTCTGTAAATTTTCTATTATGAAAAAATAATAAATCTTCTATATTATCTCCCTCGACATATTCCATCACATAATAATACTGATTCTCTATACAAAATTCACCAGTTAAGGGAGGAACCAAGTGATGATTTATTTTGCTCAATAATTGTATTTCATCTTTAAAACGATCACGTTCTTGCTGTTTTCTCCCCTTACTTGGGCGTAATTGTTTGACGACGTATTTTTTGCCTGAACAAGTTTCCTTGCACAAATAAATCATTCCATACGCACCTAAGCCTAGGCATTTTTCGACTTCATATGTATTCAATCTTGTTCCAGCCTTCAGTGGCCGATCAAAGTACCAACGAGTTAAGTAACTCCATTTCAAAACAATTTACTCCTTATACGCAGAAAAACTGCTGATTATTTCTATGTGTTTATTGTAACAAAAATATCGTTTTAATTTTAAAGAAAACTTTCATTTTTCTACAGTTGCCACTTTTTTCAACTATAGACTGCACCAATCCCTTATAACATTTGCCAATCTTTAATTACTGGTTGGTAGCCTTTATGTTTTAGTAATACTTTTATTTCTTCGACTGAGCGATCATCTGAAATTTCAAACTGGCTTTGTGTTGCGTGTGGATCTGAATAACCGCCAACAACTGTGGAAGAATCAGCAGACATTTTTGTCACTCCCAAAGGAATCAATTTTTCTCTAAATTCTGCCGTTTCACGAGTAGATAGATTAATACCAGCTCTCGGAAGAAAAAGGCGGAATGCTAGAATAGCTTGCACTAAATTTTTATCTGTCACATGATCTTTCGGCTGAAAACTACCAGCATGGGGGCGTATGCGTGGGAAAGATACTCCAACTTCAGTTTCTAAATATTTATCTTGTAAATAGCTAGCATGGGCACCTGTTAAAAAACATTCTTTTCTCCAATCATCTAAGCCTAATAATGCCCCAACATTTAATGAACGCATTCCAGCCTCTGCCCCTCTTTCTGGAGTTTCTAGACGATATCTAAAGTTTCGTTTTGGTCCTTTCTTATGAATTTCTCGATAAATATCTTCATTGTATACTTCTTGATAAACTGTTAATCCATCAATACCATCATCTACTAACTCTTTATAATCGTTTTCATCTAAAGGCTGAATCTCGATAGCAATAGAGGAAAAATATTGTTTCAATACGGTTAAGCTTTCTTTTAAATATTCAACCGATGAATGAAGGCGGGATTCTCCAGTCAATAAAATAATGTGTTTAATCCCCATATCTGCAATAACTTGAGCTTCCTTTTGAATTTCCTCAAGAGTTAAACATCGGCGAGGGAATGGATTTGTAAAACTAAAGCTACAATAGCTACAGACATTTACACAATAGTCGGATAAGTAAAGAGGCATATAAAGTTGCATTGTTTTTCCAAAATGTTGAACAGTTAGATGATGCGCTCTTTGTGCCATCTCTTCTAAGAAATTTTCAGCTGCAGGTGATAATAGGATTAAATAATCTTCAATTGTTAAACGGCCCTTTTTTAAAACATGTTTCACATCTTTCGAAGTAATATTTTTAAATCTATTTCTAAAAGGGATATCTTTTAGAGTTAAATAAACATCATAGAAACTCATTTGAACTCCTCCAAAAAGCCTGTTAATGGGGATGAAGCTTTTGCTATCTCCGAAACTGGCCCAAGTCCTGATAAATATCCTATTCGACCAGACTTAACTGCCAAATCAAAAGCCACAGCCATTTGCACTGGATCATTAGCTGTCGCAATTGCTGTATTAACAAGAACAGCAGCTGCTCCCATCTCCATAGCTACAGCAGCTTCTGATGGCTTGCCAATTCCTGCATCCACTACAATAGGTACATCCATTTCATCAATAAGAATCTGAATCATTTCTTTCATACGAATCCCTTTGTTAGAGCCTATTGGTGCACCAAGAGGCATAATGGCTGCAGCACCAGCATCACGCATGCGTTTGGCAGCCATTAAATCTGGATTCATATAAGGAAGCACGACAAAACCTTCCCTAGCCAATACTTCGATCGCTCTAACCGTTTCCTCATTATCTGGTAATAAATATTTGTGATCGGAAATAACCTCAATCTTAACCCAATTACCCATACCGATTGCTTTTGCTAGCCTTGCAATTCGTACAGCTTCATCCGCATTTCTTGCACCCGATGTATTTGGCATTAATTTCATATTAGCTGGAATATTATTTAAAATGTTTTCCTCCTTTGCTTCTATATCTACTCTGCGAAGAGCTACTGTCACAACCTCCGTATTCGATTTCTCAAGTACTTCCTCCATTTGCTGATGATTTGCAAATTTACCTGTTCCAACAAATAGTCTACTAGTAAATTCTTCTCCACCAATTACAAGTGTATCTTTCATTTTCCATCCTCCAGTTCTACATTGTTTTCGTCCTTTGGTTACTGGCTAATTACACAATAAAAAGCCCACCCCAATGGAGTGAGCTTATAGACAGTATCACATTAAATTACATAACAACTGTATATTACAAGCTTCCCTCCGTTGGTCCTAACCAATTCAGGTTCAAAGGGTCGGATTTCTCCTCTCAGCCAAAAATGGCACCCCTAGCTTTTCAATCTATGCAATTACTTACATATATAGGATAACAGAAAAACAAAAAGAAAATGTTACAAAAAAACGAATTATGAAAAAATTCATTATTCGAATTAATCCTTCATGGTATCAATAAAGGCTATCCGAAGTCCGCTAACTGACCGTTGGATAGCCTCTTTCAAAAAGAAATATTCGATTAGGGATATTAATTTAAGAGCTGCTCCACTATTTATCTAGCAAAACGGTGATTTCCAATGGTAACAGTTACTTCACGTGTTAAAATCCAGTTGCTTGTAGCTGTTTTAGGATTAAAGAAATAAAGAGAACCATTTCCTTGTCCACCTAAAGCAATTGCTTCATTAACCGCTCTTTTTGATTCTGCATCTGCTGCCTTATTAATTTCTCCATTTTGAACTGGTGTAAAGGCATAATACCCATTTGATTTTTCATAGATTACACTACGAATGTTGTTCGGAAATTGATCGCTTTTTACACGATTCAAGACAACAACTGCCACTGCAACCTTCCCAGCGTAAGGTTCACCAACTGCCTCAGCACGTACTAGTCGCGCCATTAAATCTTTATCGGCTGGTGAAACTGTTGCATTTGGTAGAATCATATTTTGACCCGTAATTAAAGGTTTATTCTTATTAGCTTTCATTAAATCACTTACAGGAATCCCAAAACCTGTTGCTACTTTCCAATAAGTGTCCCCAGATTGTATCGTTCGATTTGTTGCGGCCTCTGCTTGATCTATTAATGTAAATGCTGAAATAGATAACACTAATCCAGCGGCTACTATCAGCTTCTTTAATTTCTTCAAATCTATTACCTCCTAGTAGTCGTTTCTGTGTCTACTATTAGGCTAGCAGATGTAATATTTCTATACATCGTCCAAAAAGTGGTAAGTAATAGATTGTTAGGTTGATGTCTTGCTAGGTAAGGGTTCAAAATATTGGTGGAAGTGTTAACCAATCAAGTTAGTTTGCTAATAATATCCTTAGTTAGGGAATTTAGGTAGGTTTGTTACGGTGTGATTTTTGTTTGTAATATTAAAAGAAGAAAATCCCGTGCAAAAAGGCACTAAACTCATTTAGCGCCTATACTCTATTAATCTTCCTATATCCACATCATTATTCGAAAGAAAACTGCTTTTTTAAATAATCAAGTGCTTGCCCAATTTCTTCTTCGAAGTTTCGCCAATTACATTCGATGGAGATTCTGCTATCATAGTTCGCTTTATGTATAATGCTAGCAAACTCTGAGTATGGATACGTACCAGTACCTGGAGCTAATCTATTAGAATCGGCAACATGTATATGATGAATAAAATCCCTCTGTTCATAAAGATGGGTAAGTGGTTCGTTTTCTTCTACCATATGATAGAAATCAGCTAATGATTTTAATGATTTTCGATTTAATTTCTTTGTCCATTCAACAGCCTCAGGAATACTGTTAATTACATTCGATTCTTTTCTGTTAAGTGGTTCAATCACAATTGTTAAGTCTAGCTGTTCCGCAATATCTGCTACTGTCGATAAAAATATCGCTATTTGCTCTTCCCCTTTTTCTTTTTGAAAGCCTTTTGGGAAACTTCTAGCACCCCCGCTTCCAAATACGATAGTTTTTGCTCCAATTCGATGCACCCGTTCTAAAGCTGATGTTAGATAATCTTTCACTCGCTGATGATTCACACTTTCACCGACGATTTTCAAATCGCTTGGCAGAAGAATATTAAACGCTTCAATCGGAATAGGTGATTCCTGATATTTTTTTACTATATTTTTGAAAACAGCTTCGCTTTCTTCTGGCAGAAGGGAAACGACCGTACATTCAATAAAATCATAACCTGCTTCATATAGCGTCTCTGCCTGATCAATAGCAGCGCAACAACCGAACTTCATGGAATCAACACCCTTATATAAGAATATTTTTCATATACTTACTAAACTGCTTAAATGCAATTTCCGGCTCTTCCAACTCTGGACACCACTTTTTTTCCCATTCTAATGTAAAGTAGCCATCATACTCATTGTCCTTTAATAGAGCCATTATATCCGGCAGAGGTATATCTCCTTCCCCTAAAAGACAAAGTTGATAGCCTCTTTTCGTCTCTTTCTTTACATAGGAGTCCTTCCAATGTGTATAGCAAACCCATTCCCCAAGATTCTCCCATGTAGACTCCGGTTTTTCTCCAATTGTTCGATACGGATGATGAATATCCCATAATATGAGAAAATGGTTAGAGGAAACTCTTTGAACAAGTTCTCTTACATTTCTACTATCTGTCCAATCATCATGTGTTTCTAACAGAAGTTTGACATTATATTTCTCCACAATGGCAAGGTAATCACGCACGTTCTTCTCTGCAATTTCGATTGCTTCCTCTCTCTTCCACTTTCCAATCGCTCCACCAAATACACGTATATATGGGGTGTTGAATTCTTTACATAACAGGGCGTACTGTCTTAATTCCTCTATATATCTATCATATTCTTCCTGTGACTGGGTAACCAGTTTTACCGAACTTGAAAAACAAGGAATTTCTAAAGAAGCTTCCTTAAACTGGCGAACCGTTTCTTTTACATTTGATGAAAATTCTTTCAGTTTGTATATATCAAGTTCCCCCAAAAGCCCACGAAAATCAATGCCATCATAACCATTTTCCACCGCATTTTTGATAATTCTCTCTAAGTCCCAATTAGGACACCCTAATGTCGTAAATGCTAATTTCATCTTTACACCTCGCTAATAAAACTAGTATTCTTGCTATGGAGATATGACCCAAAGGATAGGGCAGAATGAATCCGCCCTATCCTTTAATGAGATCCTTTCACATCTAACGTTATATTGGTCTCTTTCTTCTTTTTAAACGTAGATGAATTAATTCTTTCTTGTAGTTTGGAATAAAATAGGTCTTCATTGATTGGCAGTTCAACCCAATCATCCAGCCATGCAGACAAATGCATCGCATTAGAGATTTCTAACCCTTTAATCCCTTCTTCTCCAGGTCCAAGTAATGCTGTTCCATTGCGAATAGCATTCACCCAATTTGCGGTGATGCCTTTATGCTGTGTCGCTTCCCCATGAATGGGAATATCGATTTTCCAGCATTCTGGTTCGCCAAATCCACCTTTATACTCTTTATTGAATTCCCTTTCCGATTGTCTTAATCTCCAAAATGTTAATTTCCCATCTTCTACCACTACTTTTCCCCGATCACCCGAAATTTCATAGCGATTAGTTCCAGGAGAGTCACCTGTTGATGTGACAAAAACCCCTGTTGCACCATTTTCATATTCGACATAAGCGGTTACATCATCTTCCACTTCAATATTATGAAATTTCCCAAATCCACAAAATGCCCGAACTCGCTTTGGCATCAATCCACTCGTCCATTGCCATAAATCCAGCTGATGGGGATCTTGATTTAAAAGAACGCCGCCTCCTTCTCCAGCCCATGTAGCTCTCCAGCCACCTGAATCATAATAGCTCTGTGAACGGTACCAATCCGTGATAATCCAGTTTGTTCGTTTGATTTCACCGACTTCTCCACTTTCCACAAGATCTCTTAGCTTTTGATATAAAGGATTTGTTCGTTGATTAAACATAATTCCAAATACCTTACCACTTTTTCTAGCAATCTCATTTAATTCACGCACATTTTTTGTATATACACCAACAGGCTTTTCTACTAAGACATGAAAACCTTTTTGTAGGGATTTGATTGCTAATGGTGGATGATCATAATGAGGTGTTGCAATAATAACCCCATCCATGTCAGCAAACTCAAAAAAGCGATCAACATGATCAAACGTCTGAACATTCTCCCCTAATGTTTCTTTTGCCCATTGTAATCGATCTGGATTACTGTCACACACAGCAGTTAATTCTGCCCCTTCAATTTCTCGATTATTTAGATACACAGCATGCGAACTTCCCATATTACCAATACCGATAATTCCTATTTTGACATTAGCCAATCTTCTCCATCTCCTTCAGTTGTCCTCACTTTTCAATTTTCTAATTACTATATTTACTACTGTAAATGTTTTGTTAATTGGTTAAGGTTCTTTAAACTTATTTTGAGACTATCCATCGGATCCCCCGGACAAATATCTTGTTCTACTGCATACCATTCCACTCCAGAGCTTCTGCACCAATTTAGAATAGGAACAAAATCGATTACCCCTGTACCAACCTCTGCAAAGGTTTGTCTTTCATCATTCGTCATGTCTTTTAAATGAATGATTGGCATTCTCTCTGCATAGCGTTTAAGAAATTGCAATGGATCTTTTCCGGCTTTTTTCACCCAAAACACATCTATCTCAGCAAGAATTTTATTTTCAGACGTTGGCTCTAGCAAATACTCCAACGCTGATTTCCCATCTATTTCCGTGTCAAATTCAAATGCGTGATTATGATAACTTATGCGAAATTCTGGTGCCTTCTTCGCCACTTCATTTAAAAGCGCCTTTATCTTCTCATATCCAGCTTGATTTCTTACATCTTCTGGTAAAAAGGGGCAAACTATATCTTTTGTGTTATATAACGTTACCTCCTCCACCACCTGATTAAGATCATTTTCTAAACGATCGATAGAGACATGTATCCCCGCCGTTCCTAAATTGTTTTCCTGTAAAGCTTTTGCCACCTCGACTGGGTCATAACCAGCAGGCAATGCAGACAATTGAACTCCGTCCCAGCCCATCTCTTTCAACTCTTTAAATACAGGGGCAATCCCTCTTTTTAATTCCTCTCTTAATGTAAACAATTGTGCAGCAAACTTATATTCCATCGGACTCGCTCCTTTTTTTGAAAAATAAAAGTCTATAACTCTATATTAATCGGTATACGTGGAAAGACATTATCTTATCTTGTTCATTATTGGCAATTATTTTACTCTTATTGCTTTTCCCTAACCTTCCAATGAATCGAAAAACATATTACATGTTCACTGATGCACAAATATATAAAATAACCAATCTTGTGTTATTTTATTTCTTACATACTACATATCTCCTAGACTTCTATTTGAAATAAGAATATCATCTATTCTAATTTCCCTTTTTTCATTGGATGATTGGATAATAGCATCAATCATTTGCAAGGAAGGAAGCGCATCTTTAGCGTGAATATAATCTTGGCTATTCGCTATAATGCAAGTATAGAATGTATCAATCAGTTTTTTATGACTCGCTCCATAATAGAATTTCGAGCCATCCAGCTTTGTATCTTCTTCTATCATTACCTTTTTGCCATTTTCATCTAGCCTCGTTAACCTATTGTCCTTAATTGTTAATTTTTGATTTTCAAAAATGATTTGAAGTTCAACACTGGAATTATTTCCATTTGCATTTGTTGCAAAAAAGAAGCCGTTTGCTCCGTTTTCAAATACAATTTTAGCTGTTGCTGTATCTTCTGTTTCAATCCCATAATCAAGAAGCTGATCAACAGAACCTCTTATCGTTGCTACTTCTCCTCCAAAAAGCTGCATTAAATCCAGTGTATGAATCGATTGATTAATCATTACTCCTCCACCAGCCAAGTCTAATTTTCCTCGCCACGGTTTCTTGTCATAATAGGATTTAGGTCTTGCCCAAGTAACAATTCCCTTTATTCCAACGATTTGCCCATATTCATTTGAATGGATAATTTGCTGCAGTTTTTCCACCGTTTCATTCAAACGATTTTGGAAGCATACACCTATTTTTACCTTTTGGTTAGCTTCTTCTAGTCTCACTAATTTAAGCCCTTCTTCTGTATTTAAGGCCAGTGGTTTTTCTTGAAACACATGGATACCTTTTTCTACACAAGCCTTTGTTACAGGATAATGAAGATAATGCGGCAAACATATATGTACACAATCCAAAGATTCCTGTTCAAGCATTTCTTGATAGTCTGTATAAAAATTAACCCCCTGAACAATCTCCCTACGTGTTTCATCGATATCACTAACTGCCACTAACTCAGCTTTTGGGTTAGCTTGTATAGCAGAGAGATGAATACCGGAAATATCGCCGAGACCAATCACAGCTATTTTTAACATAAGACACTCTCCTCTTTTTTTATAAAAAAGAGGTAGAATGGATACCCTATAATTTCTTTATTTACATTTATCTCAAAAGTTTGAAGTATCCAAACTACCTAATTTCATTCAAAATAAAACCTACTCTTCTATCGGTTTTCGACCCACTCTGTACTTTCTTTTTGCGCTTTCTCAAGGGCTGCTTCTGCACTTCTTTTTCCCGTTAATGCCGCTTCAATTTCAGACGTTAAAATATAGCGCGGTTGTGATGAGCCCCATGGATATCTTGGTGTTGTCGGCGTGGACATTGCTTCAAACACAGAAAGCATTAATGGCTGCTCTTTCACACTTGCCCATTCCGTTGCCGATTTCACAGATGGTACTAGACCAAGTTCCTCATAGACATATTTTTGGACAAAATCACTTGTTGCAAATTTAAGCCATTCCCAAGCCAACTCTTTGTTTTTGCTATCTTTTGCAATCGTGATTGGGCTTCCAGCAAATAAGCCTCCCTGACCATCGTCATTCTTAAATTCTTGCGAAATGCCAATTCGATCTCCAAGGCCTTGTGCATAAGCCGGTTTCACTGTATCTCCAGGACCTTGGTTTAACATAATCGCAATATTATTGTCTTTTGTTAACCATTTTTCATTCCCTTGGTTACTCACAATTCCCTTTGGAGCATAACTTTGCATATCTAGTAGCCAATTCAACCCATTCAACATTTCTTTCGAATTAAAATTAAATTTGACCTCATCCCAAGCAAATCCTGTTCCCCACTGTCCGTTTTGCCCTTCCGCAAGATCTACTAAAGTGAAGGCAGAAGACCAATCCCCGCGAAACCAAATACCATAGTTTTGTTCCCCTGTTTTTGGATTTTTCCCAGTCATTTGTTTAGCCTTTTCTGCAACTTCCTCCATCGTTGGATATTCAGATAAATATTCTACTCCCCATTCATCAAATAGCTGTTTATCATAACTGATAAAACGCGCATCTCCCAAAAATGGGAGTCCAAAAATATCCAACTCCTTGCTATCTGGGCCTAAAGCTTGCCAACCTTCTATTTGATTATCGATAAAAACATCTAAATTAAAATCTGGATCTTTGTCAATCCATGGCTGTAATGGTTCTAATACACCTTGAGGAGCGAAATCAGCTACACCTGGCATCTGATACACATCCGCTTCTCCTGATGTAATCATTGCTTGTGTTTTCTCTGTGTATCCTTCCCATGGCATCAGAACAAATTTCACAGTAGCACCAGGATGCTGTTTTTCAAATTCTTCTTTTAATACTTTTACTCCTTTTGCAGACTCACCAGTAATCGGGTCTGTCTTGTCTTCCATGGCAAAATCCCCAATCATCATGACCGTTATTTGTTGCCCTGCCCATTCTCCATCTTTATCAGAACCTTGGGAACCCCCTGATTTCGAGCTACACCCTGCAAGCACAGTACCTATTAACAGCATTAATCCAAAGGCAAATGTAGCCGTCTTAGAAAATATACTCTTTTTCATTTTCTAACCCCCTATTTATTTAAATCTACTACTCTCCTTTAACTCCACTTAATGCAATACTTTGGATAATGTATTTTTGTAAGAACAAATACACGATGACAATTGGTAATACACTTACTGTTGCTAGAGCCATTGTTAAACCACCTAGACTAGAGCCATTTTCCAGCGAGAAACTCGCTAAATAAAGAGGAATCGTTTGTAAATTTAAATCATTAATAACAACTAATGGCCACATAAAATCATTCCAGCTCCATATGAAGGACAAAATGACCATCGTCGCTGCTATTGGACCTGCCAGTGGCAAATACACACGGAAGAAAATTTTGAATTCTCCAGCTCCGTCAATTTGTGCCGCCTCTCTTAATGTATCTGGCAGCTGGTCAAAAAACTGTTTACATAGAAAAATAAGCATTCCACTAATAATAGATGGAAGAATTAATGGCCAAAAAGTATTTAATAGACCAAGTTTATTGAAAAAAGTATATAAAGGAATTAACCGTGGCTCCATTGGAATCATTAATGTACAAAGGACAATCACAAACAAAATTCTTTTTCCCTTGAATTTTCCTTTTGAAAATGCATATCCCGCCAACAAAGAAGCAGATACACTCAAAAAGACAGAACTTACAGTAACAATGGCGGAATTTATATAAGACTGGATAAGTCTCCCATTTTCAAAAACGATGCCATAGTTAAAGGATGAAATAGCCTCTGGTATTAACCGTGGTGGAAAAGGCATGACTATATTAGCAGTTCGATCAAACCCTACGCTAATCATCCATACAAACGGAGCCATTAAAACAATCCCAAAAAAGAATAAAACAATATATTTAATAACGGATGTCATTCTCTCCAACTTTTTCATTGAGATCGTATTTTTCATCGTCTCCCTCCCCACTAAGTTAGATTTTCATTTTTGACATTTTCAAGTTGATAAACGTAAATATTAAAATAATAATAAACATAATATAGGTGGCAGCTGACGCGATTCCAAATTCAAACCCCGTAAAGCCACGCTCATATATAAATGCTCCCATCGTTTGGATAGAACGAGCAGGACTTCCATTTGGCCCCCCAATTACATAGACCTCATTAAAACGTTGTAGGGCTCCAATCCAACCCGTAATCAGTAGAAAAGCAAAGGTTCCTGTCATATTAGGAATCGTAATAAACAGCCATTGTTGAAATCCACTAGCTCCGTCAATTTTAGCTGCTTCATACATTTCAGATGGGATTGCTTGAAGGTTAGCAAGACATATAATGATAACAAAACCAATCCAATGCCAAACAGCCAGCAAGATAACTCCCCATTTAGAAGTGCTAGGTTCAGAAAACCAACCTGGCGTTGGCAATCCGATGGAATCTAGCGCAAAATTAACAATTCCCATTTCCGGATGTAAGACAAATTGAAAGATCATTGCTGCAGCAACAATGGAAGTAACATTTGGCAAGAAGTAGATGACTTTAAAGAAGTTCTTCCCTTTGCCAACAGAGTTAATTAAGGTAGCAAAAATGAAGCCTAATGGAATCGTAATAATAACTTGAAATATTCCGATAAAGAAAGTGTTCCACACAGCATTCCAAAAAGGTCCTGATGTTAAAACCGTACGAAAATTATTTAGGCCAGTAAAAGTTTCAATGGTACCATTCGATTTGAAAAAGCTTAATCTAAATGATTCTAAAACTGGATAAACCATAAATAACAAAATCCCTAAAAAACTAGGAATTAAGAAAATATACCATGTCCATTGTGTGGTTCTTTTTTTCTTTTTCTTCCTAGTTGACTCCATGTAAACACTGGTTTTCACACTTGCATCTGTCGTCGTAACATGATTGTTTTCCATAAATTCTCCTTTCCCTAATGGATTCATTTTTACTTTCCCTAATTATGACAACGCTTACAATTTTATAGAAATATTCACGAGATAATTACCTATTTATCTCGTTCACCCATTCTATAAACAAACTAATTATATTCCCTAACGAAGTATAATGGTTATGTTCCCTTCTGATTCCATTGTATGAAAGTTATCTATTTTTAACGTGGATATAATTGTGTAATCTGAAGAAGAAATTGTTTTTTATTGCTCTCTTAATAAATCAATTTTTCACAACGTTGAAGTAGAGACATTTTTGGAGAATTCACTTTTTAATTCGTGTTTTTCATTCGAATGGCTTTACTATTGCGATATTCAGTAGGAGTAAGTTTCATTTGTTTGCGAAAAAAACGACTGAAGTGAGAGGAATCTTCGAAGCCGGATGCTAAAGATACTTCAAGAATAGATTTATCTGGATGTATTTCAAGTAAGTATTTGGCACGATTGATGCGACAGCTCATGATATATTGCATAATTGTATATCCCGTTACATCTTTGAAAATTCTAGACATGTAATACTTGCTTATATTTAAGTGATGGGCAATATCATCCAAAGTGATGGGATCACAAAAATGACTATCGATCCATTCAATCATTTTTTTCACATGAAGATTTTTATCTGATTCAGTAAGGGAATTATTTTCAAGCTGTTGTTTACTCAACTCAAAAACCTTAAATAAAAGCTGCATTAGCATACTTGTTAATTCACCAATTTGAAATCGAGTTTCGACTATATTTTCTTGCTTAGAGCTTTTCAATTTTTCCGCCATTTTCTTTATTAACGCTTTTACTTCAGCAGATTTTTCTTTGTCCTTTATATGGAATAAAGTATTGCTTAATTGGTTAAAAGGAGATAACAATTCTGGAACATTTAAATTATTCAAAATCGGTCGCAACCATTCAGAAGAGAACTCAATAACACTTCGCTCATAAGGAATTCCTGGTTCAGGATAAGCGCGATGCAACGTTAATCCATTCATAATTATTAAATCATCTTCTTGTAAACGATAAATACGGTCTCCAATTAAATATTTACATTCCCCGCCATGAAAGTAGTATATTTCATACCTATCATGAGAGTGGTAACTAAAATCTTCATAGGTCTCCACCTTATCCATTAAACGATAAGCAGCGATTATTTTTTCCGTCATCTCTAACTCCTCCTTTTTAAAGCGGTTTCATAAATAACTAAAATTGAACTTGCTAATTACTAAAGAAATACCAATCAGTTTTTTTCTTCTTATTTATTCTCTATTCTTATGATAGTAACCTTTTAAAATTACAAAAATAATGATTTAATTTTAAACATTAGAAGTACTATAATTCGAGTGATTAAAAAGATCACATATTAAGGCTATTTATATCCACTACGTTCAGATAAAACCAATAACATTTACGATGATGTTACGAACCTAGTAAACTTTATATCCCACTACGTTCAGATAAAACAGTGAGGTGAGGTAAATACATGGCTAGTCGAATCAACTTTATATCCCACTACGTTCAGATAAAACCAAACCAATTCGCTAACCTTTCAACCGCCTTTATAACCTTTATATCCCACTACGTTCAGATAAAACTAGAAAGATTTTAAGACAATTGTTTAAACCAGAGTAACTTTATATCCCACTACGTTCAGATAAAACAAAGTAAGAATCCAAGTTAGTGAGTATAATTCTTCCTTTATATCCCACTACGTTCAGATAAAACTTAAATTGCATCGCTGCAGTAACCGCATTCCCAACGGCTTTATATCCCACTACGTTCAGATAAAACTTAAATTGCATCGCTGCAGTAACCGCATTCCCAACGGCTTTATATCCCACTACGTTCAGATAAAACAGTGAGGTGAGGTAAATACATGGCTAGTCGAATCAACTTTATATCCCACTACGTTCAGATAAAACGGTCAAGCGACTACGCCAGAAGGTTGAGGTAATTAGACTTTATATCCCACTACGTTCAGATAAAACGATAGAATTTAAGTTCCCCATTAGGCCATTTCCTTCTTTATATCCCACTACGTTCAGATAAAACTTCATTTGAGGTTCAAAGAAGAGTAGTATTCTTCAACTTTATATCCCACTACGTTCAGATAAAACTCTCAAAACAAGACCAACAAGAACCCTTACATATCAAGGGTTTAGGCACTTTATTGATGAATCAATATTTTGTTTTTTGCAGTGAACCAACAGTTATGTTTTTACACTTTTCTCAAAAGATGGCTTGATCCCTTGATACACAAGGATTAAAAGACATTTGCTGAAAAATAAATCCACTGCAAAATACAAGGTTATTTAGAACAATTATAATATTCCCCTATACCGTTTTACTATAAAAATAAATCAAATGGATTCTTTTCTCTTCCATGAATTACTTTTTTTATATTTCGCGGATTTTTAACCTCATATACATAAATAGAATCGGTATCTTTATCTACAATGTTACTTAAATCTGCCATACATTGAGTATATTTACCAATGGTTATTTCCCCTTCGAACACAGAATTTTGTGTCCAATCGAGATACTCTCGAAGCTTTTTACATACTTTCCCCACTCTTTTTTCACCTACATCATATGTGATAATAACAAACACTTGCTACCACCACGCTTTCAACGGCTTATACACATCGTCCCCAATTACATGCTTAATTAATTTATAGCATTCTAAACGAATTAAATAACGATATGTTGTATTTCTTTTTAACATACGGTGTTTAACTGATTGATTTAGTTTTTCCTCCCATGCCGTAATGAATTTTTTCTTTCCCTCTTCATTTAAATAACAAATTTCTCCTTCTAAATAATCAAAATGCTTTTTGCTAAGTTGTCTTCTATTAATAAGAGAAAAAATAATTGGATCTACAATCAATGGTTTAAAAATTTCTGCAATATCTAAACTTAAGGAGAATCTCTTAGTTGAGGGCTCATGAAGATAACTTATAGTTGGATTCAAAGAAGTTTTATAAATTTCTGTTAATACAATCCGATACATCAATGTATTTCCAAAAGAAATTAAAGCATTGATTGGATCGCGTGGCGGCTGTTTTTCTCGCTTTTCAAAAACAAAATCTTGTTTAAACATATGGTTAAACGATTGATAATAAAGGTGGCGTATTTGCCCCTCTCTACCCATTAATTCAGGAATAGTTGTGGACGTATGCAATTGACTAAATAACAATTGGATTCCTTCTATATACTCCGCTGTTCCTTCTTTATAATTACGCATATTGCGAAGCATATGATGAACTGCTCCATTTAAAAATTGATAAGCTATATACAGCCGTTTATACTTATCTGAATAATGCTCACTTTGTTTGACAATCACATGACCAGATTCTTTAGCATCACGAGGATTAAACGCACCAGTAAAAAATCCATAATAATTATAAAACTGTAGTGTAATTCCATACTGGCTTAAATAAGTTAATAGCTTTGTATTCACATCAATTTCTCCAAATAAATGCAATGTTTGAATTTTTTCAATAGGAAGTGGCTTTTTCTGCCCTTCTTCATTTTCAAAATATATGGTATTATCTTTTCTTTTTAATCTTCCATTTGAAAAAACATAATGATCACGCATCATAGTCGTCATCCTCTCTTGAAAAACAAAATGGGTAATAAGCACAACTTTTACAATAACGCAACTTCTTTAATGGAGGTGGAGTGCCTCGATCGATAATTTGATAAGCTCCCGCAATTGCTCGCTGAATATTTCTCTTATTTTCTTCTGTCAACAATACCTCCACCGTTTTCTTTTCTTTTGTATAGCTGATTAAGCCTTTTTTCTTCATTCCTCTTAAAAAAAGCTGGTACAAATAAAACAGCATTTGCATTTTATCTGATTCTTGCATTTTACTAGATAATTTAATTTCTCTAACATATTCCCCATCAATTGCATCTATCTTAAATGCACCGTCAATAAGGATTTCTTTTTTATTAAGACGAGGATACGAAGTCTCATGAAGAATAGCTCCTTCGAGCACTCTATCTGATTCGCTTTCCATCCCAATTCCTTTCTTATATAACCAAAGCTTTCTTTTACAGACAATATAGTAAGCTAAATCTACGCCACCAACTGTTCTCGTTTGCAGCATCTTCTTATCTCTCCCCCTACATAATCTGGCTACTAGAAAATAATTTTTTATCATTCGAATATTTTAGACCGACCGTTAAATCATATTCATAATCAATTACTTTAATCGATTCATAGCTACCTATCTTTAAAAATTGTTCCTCTCTATTTAATTTTCTTGCATTTGTAACTCTATATTGTGGAATATCTACTGTAAATTCATATAATTTATCACGAAGTTTCGCACGCTCTTCTCTTATCGCATTCGTTGCTTTTATTCTTAACGTTTTACTATATTTAGCAACTAATTCCTCTATTGTATTTTGATTTTCCTGATAAACGGAATATGGAACAATAGTTTCATTAAATATTTCTCTTAAATCTGTAATACGAGGATCTAAGTCTTCATCATATTCCTCTATACTTGTTAAAATATCCAAAAACTCTTTAACTTCGTTATAATAAGTACTCTTTTCTAAACGCTGTGTAGTATAGTTTTTTTCTATTAATTCCATCTTTAACTCTTCTGTAAAAATAACTGGAGAACGATATTCCTGCAAAACTTGTTTAGAAATTTCAAAAATACTACTATCTACTACACTATATTTATCACGATAACTAATCCCTGATGGATAATCATTTCCACCATCATAAACAAATACATTAACTCGTTCATGATCTAATATTCTATTTCTATAAACTCGACCCATTCGCTGAAATAAACCATTTAAGTCTGATAATTCTGTATAAAGAATATCGAAATCAATATCTACACTTGCTTCTACCACTTGTGTCGCAATCCAAATACCACTGCTCTTATTCTCCAATTTCCCCATTTCTTGAATAGCAGCTTCTTTCTCTTTACGATCCATTTTCGTAAATCTACTATGAAATAAAAATACATCGTCACGCTCTTTTAATGCATCATGTATTTCTTGTGCTCTTTGAACAGTATTTACGATTATCAATATTTTTTTGTCTATCTTATTTTTCATAATATCCTCAATATTTAATTGCTCGTTCTTTACAATCAGACGATGCCGAACTATAACTTCTCCATTCAATTTTTTATAGAAAGGATCACATGATTGTTTAAATGGAATATTTAATTTTCCTACCATCAAATCTAACAAGAATGGAGCAAAAGTTGCTGTCATAATAGTAAATTTCCCACCTATATCTGTTATCTCTTTTAAAGCAACCAAAAGACAAGCCAACATTTTCGGTGAATACATTTGAATTTCATCTATTACTAATTTGGAATAGGCTAAAGTAGCTAATTTCTTTTCAAACCCTTCTTCCTTAAAGACAAAATCTAACATTTGATCAAGCGTAGAAATGGTCAAAGGCATCGACCACTGTCTTGTCTTTTCAAAATAATCAATTGAATAAAGATCATTTTTCACATATTCACTTTCTGTTTCTGAATGTAGTAATGCAACTTCTTTAAAATTAATTTCACTCTCTATACGCTTATAAATACTATTAATCGATACTCGAAGCGGAAGTGTAAAAAAGCCTTTGCTGTCTCCAATCCAATATAGTGCTGCTTCTGTTTTTCCTATACCAGTCGAAGCAATCACAATATTATTTTCCTTTTGATGTTCCAGCAAGTAATTTTGCAGTTCATTTCTTCCGCTCTTATATTTAACCGTAAGGAATTTATCTACATAATTATCTAGACCAGGATTAGCAATTTCCACGGGGATATGTGCACTTGCAGCATAGTCAATTTTGTTAAGCAAGCCTTTTACAAGAACAAATTGTTTAGCCTGTTCTTGATTTCTTTGTTTTCTTATTCTTCTATTAAGATACGGCTTAAAATTTGCTTTTGGTTTAGCTAAAAGAAATGGAAATGCTTCTTTAAATGATAGATAATATTTGGGTAAATCATAAAGTATCGTTTCTTTCAAATCTTTAGGGTTGGCTGCAGATCTATTATGGTGATAATAAACAGCTTGTGCTACAATTTCTCTTTCCTCTTTATTTTCTAATATTTCTTTATAAGGAATAAATGCACAACTTAAATATCCGTGGGGAACTTCACCCGCTTTCGGTAAAAGATCTTCCAATAAATAATCGGTCTTTTTTAATGCTTTCAATAATTTATTTTGAAATTTTGTATTAATTTTTCCAACATCATGGTAAATACATGCCATTTCCAATAAATCACATCTAAGATTCGGAATATTACAATAAATAATTTTTAGTCTATCTAACTCTTGTAATAATGTTTTCGTATGCTTTACTATCGTTTCTTCTAATTGTACATCTGACTTAGCGAGAAATAAATTATTCATAATGATACTCCTTTCAAAATAAGACTAGGAATTCCTAGCCTTATTCCCTTCCATTGCTTGTCCTTTATGCAAAAAAGACAATATTCCCATCTTCATCGAATTCATAAACATTATCATTTAGAACTTCTCTGCCTTTTGCTCCATAAAATACAGAAACTTGTTTCCATCTTCTTTGCTCTAATCCTTTTTTGATTTGTACTTTTTCATAATATCGATTTAGCTTGTAAACAGTGGCAAACTCTATACCTTCAGAACTGTAGCTCTCAAATAATTCTACAGGTATATATGCAGAGTAGTTTAATGTATAGGTGTCTTCTAATTCTTTTTCTTTTATGTTTACAAGCTTTACCTCTTCAATTCTTGCCAAATCCTCCCTACGCCCAAGCGAAATATACTCGGAAGGATTTTCAAACGACTGATACAAAATCTCTAAATCTTCTTCCTTTTCCGGCAAAATATGAATCATTAATTCTACATCTGTTAATAGTTCCGTTGTACTTACTCCTCTTGCTAATCCATAGTCCCGATTATCTTCAGAAGAATGCAATTTATAGGCATGTCTTGCTGTTTCATATGTCGCTGCAGCAAATTCATATCTTGTTGCTAAATCATTTACTTTTGAATAGTAATCCCCTACAATACTGATTTTTAATGGATGGTATTCGGTAAAACCACATACGCGATGAATCATGCCCGATACAGTAGAGTACGGAGGAAGCGGATATGTTTCTTTTAATTGAAAACTAGATGGCAGCTTATAATTAACCATATTTTGATAAAGTTTTATTCTCAATGCTTTCATATTCTCACCACTTAATCTAAGTAATAGTTGCTTACTTCTTTTTGGATAAAATCAAAGAAAGCAGCAACAGATAAAGGAGAAAGCGTATCTTTAATTTGTTGATCATTATCAAATATTCCTTCAATGAGACCGCATTTTGTATAATCTGCTATATGGCTGTCTAATGCTAAAACACTCGCTAATGTTTGTACATTTAGTTTATTATCCTTTACTTTAATACGGTTTTCAAAAAATGGGTTTTTTATATCATATACCCCACCAATTACAAATAATGGCGAAAAATTCTCTCTTCTTCCTTTTATATCACGATATAAAAATTTTAAAGTTTGCAGTAAAGCATTTACTCTGTTGGCTTTTTCCTCATTAGAAACAGAAATTTCCTTCTCATTATGATCGATGCCTACTTGATCTAAGTCAATGGTAACTGTATACGTATAATACGAATGATGAATCTCGCTTTGCGCAATATTGCCACCTTTTTTTTGTTCTTTTCCTTCCGTTATAGTTGCTGCTTGATAACGATCAAATAATCCTTTATTAGTTAAAAAATCTGTATCTGCTTGGAAACTTTCCAATGCAATTGCATTAGATAAACGAGCAACAGCAGATCGTGTTTTCGTTCCTTTATTTGTTTTCATATAACCAAATAAATCAATTTCTGGATAATCAGAAATTAGAGCATCCGGCGCAAATTGTATGACAGATCCATCCACTTCAAGAGGAGTACGATCCTCTCCCATTTGCTGGATGATATTATAGCGAAGTGCTTGTCTTGAAATATATGTAAAACTATCGCCAGTTCCTCTTGTTAACTTCTTTAATGATGTAACATTTCCGACCCCTTCTCCATAGTTTCCACTTTCTGCTTCAAAAACAATTGATAATGTTAAACCTTTTTTATTCATTTTCTTCTTCCTCCTTTTTATCTCCTTTAGGGCTAAGTCCAGAACGTAATCCTAAAACAAATGCATAGCCAAGCGTTTGCAATTTATCCTCATCTGTTAATGCCTCTGTCATTTGCGGCGGAATGATTAATTCTCCTTCTCTTGCAGCATATAAATGAGCATTGATAAAAGTGTCCATAAACTTTCCTGTATCCTTTGTTTTTAAAGCATTCAGTAAACGATAAGTAATACCACCTAATTTATTACTAGCATTTCTAACCTTATAATTATAGGCTAATTTTCTACCTGCATTTTCCACATGTGCAATTGTTTCCCTATTTACATAAGAATAATAATCACTCATCGAACCATCCTCCTTCTCTTTTTGATTTTGAATAATTGTCCCTATAAAACTATTATTTAAGTAAACAATATCTAATATGAGTCTATTACTTCTAATCGGCTCTTCTGCTTTGCTCGGCAAATTTGTCCGACATAATAAACCAATTAAATCAAATTGATTTTTATTGCTGTATAAACGTTCCATCACATTTTGATAAATCCTAAGGTATGAACCATCGCCCGTCTTCACTACCTTGTTAATCATATTGTTTAATGATTTTTGATGCCGTTTAATAACTTCCAATTTATCTTTTGATAGTACATTATAAGTGTAAGGTCGAAAATTATCTGTCTTATTATCTGTATTACTAAATTTAATGACCTGAATATTATCTATCTCATACTTTGCTTTCTTATGTTTTTGATTTTCCATAAAATCTATCAATTGATAATATGTTCTTGCTTCTAGTAGTTGAAGATTATCATCTGATTTAATGACATACATTTCATGATTGTTATTTAATCTAGTTAAAGCTTCAACAGAACTGTTACAATTGACAAAATATCCTTGATCATTCATAAAAGTAAACCCGGCAGGAATACACGAATAAATAAAATTAATAAGCGGTGAGATATAGCATGTGTTTGACTGCAAATTCCAAAAATGAGATGTTTTCCTGCTCATATCTACCCCCATTTTTGTTAGCCAAGCCATATCATAAGCATGTGGTTTTGATAATTTCTTAATTGGCGTATTGCTAATAAAGCATACATATTTATCTTTTGTATGATCTTCTTCATAATAAAGCTTGATTGGATCAATAAAATATTTTTTATACTCTTCAAAAATATCAGCTGTTGTCGATGACTTATGTAAGAAAGATACTCCACCCCAAAAATTATCAATAATTGTATAAGCAATATTTTTTGCAAGAATATATTTTTCCACCTCCTCTAATTCCAAAAAGTCAATAATAGTTTGCAGATAGTGTATTTGTTCATGGATTTCATTTTGAATATCTGAAACGGTTTGATTCTTTTTTAACTTCAGCTTTTTTAGCTTTTTTTCCATTTCTACTAAATCTACTTCTGTACAAGACATCATTTTATATGCAGCTAGATAACTATTGCTTTTAAGATTCTTTTTTGCTCTTTCGATATATTTATTCCAATCTTCTATTGTCTTATCATCCCATTCTTTTTTATAAAAAAAATCCTTTCCCTTTGTTACAATAAAAGTATGTGATAAAAGCTCTTTATACCTTTTTGCGAAATATTCAAAATAATAATGATGGAAATTTTCTAAGATTGAAATGTCAAACTCTACATAGTTATTACCACATTTGTAAGAGGTAATATTGGCATCATTTAAGATACTCACAAAGCCCGTAATCCCAGCATTTAAAAGCGCATCAGCAGTCTCTATTCTTGCTATTGTCACTAACCATCCTCACCTCCTCTCAAGTTATAAAACATCTATACAGCCAAATCCCTGGTTGCTACGAAGAGCTATGCCCTCTAAATAGAATATATTTAAATCACGAGGATCTCCTTCTACCATGAATCGACCTGTATTTCCTGTGAAAAATAAATCACCTGATGCTTGATGTAAATTTTCTTTCACAACACTTTTTTTCATTTGATGTTTTAATATTTTAATTGGTTGGTATAAAGGTCTTCCATACTTACTCTTCATCATTTTTGAGCTAATAATATTTAATTCTTCTTCAAAATTAGCATCATCGAAAAGCAATGGTTTTCTCTCTTTTGATTCCACCAAGATCGGTGTTAAAGTTTTAAACCAATATTGTGACTGTACAATTGTCTTTTCTTTGATCATTTTCATCTCAGTAAATTTCATAATGCTTTCTTTATAGTGGTATTCGCTCTTTTGCTGGCTAGCATTAATGAGGTAAATCATCATTTCCATATTCGAACTGGTCACTGTTAGATTCAAAGATTCTGAAACTATTAAATCTCCATCGATTTGAATATTCGGAAAATAAGGAGCGAAAGAAAATCTCTTTGTCTCTTTTTCCCTCTCTACAAAAAACGACTGATAGAACTCTTCTGATTGTGAGCGAATCATTTCCTTTATGTACGATAATAGTAATAACCGATACCGTATTGGGAAGTACTCGATTTTAAAACTAAACACACATCTCACTTTATCACTCCTATTTAGTATTATTTTATTCAATATTACCTTACCATTTCATTTTATACCAAATAAAGGTAATACGCAATATTCACACTATTTTTATTTATTATTATAATAGATAAACTGACAAAAAACGTCAGCGAACACATGTTTTTCAAAAAAAACACAAAAAATGGAGTAGGGTATTGATCACCCTACTCCACTACTTGCAAAAAATTAATTAATAGATAGTTATCCCGCTACGTTCAAATAAAAATTAATGCTTAATGAAATAATAATAAATTTTTATATCCCACGGCTGTTCAGATATAACTTATTCCCCATAAATATCCAATAGCTTTTTATACTCATTCTTTAACTGCTCTCTTATATGAAGAGGCTCCATTACTTCAGCATCCATTCCATATTTCCTTACCCATCGTAAAAATAATTTACTCATTGTTTCAATAGTTAAAATTACTGAACCATCTTCCTCTTCTTCTATTATAACATTCTTATCATAAAACTTTTTTTCTTTAATATATTTCCCTACTTTTTTACTAAATCGTACAACAAATTTATTTTTTTCATCTGTATAATCCATTTTCCAATTTGCTAGATGGTTATCAATAGAAAACTCCTCTTGAAACTCATAGATTTGCTTTTCTATTTGCCATGATCTGATACGATCTATGCGAAAATTACGAAACTCCTTTTTTTCATTACAATAAGCAACAATATAATAATGATCATCTCTATCGATAAGATAATAGGGATCAATTATTCTTTTTGTTTCCACTTCATTTGTAGGACTATAATAAGCAATCATTAAACTTCTTCTTTTTTCGATAGCCTTGACAAGCGAAATCACTAAATTTTCATCATAGTTATCACGATAAAGGAAATGGTGTAATATTCGTTCACTAATTACCCGATTCCATCCTTTTTCTTTGCTTGTTTTCTTTCGTCCAACCTTGTATTCTGAAAGCATCGAGTTTTCTGAAATCAAATTTTGCTTTGGAAGTGCTTGTGTTAATAGAAGTGAGAGCCACTCTCTATCTGTTAAACCAACATTATGTTTAATAGGCTTTTCCAATAATAGATAGCCTTTTTTCTCAGTATGAAAATAGAAACCAACAGTCTCTAATTCACTTATATCGCGGTAAATATTGCGTTTAGATGTCTTTGTAATAAGAGCCAATTCCTCCGCAGTTACAAAATCTCCAGCACTAAGGTAGTCAATAATTTTAAAAAGCCTTTCCACCTTATTCATTTTCACCTAAAACAGCTCCTAAAATAAATTCCGATTTACTAATAAATATAATATACTATATATAATGATAACCTGTCTCAAAAACAGTGATTAAATATATAAAATGACAACCAACTATATTATAATTACTATAATTACGCTCAAAATCTGCAGCGAAACTATTTTTATTAAGAACAGCTTCAAACATAGAAGTGACAAGGGTTTGCTTACTTTTTTATAAGATAAAAAAATACACAACTATAGGTTTGCTGCAAAATGGAGAAATATTATTAAAACAACAATCGCCTCAAAACCTTGATACATATAGGTTTTTCGTATGATAAATTTGAGGCTTTTATCTGAACGTAGTGGGATATAAATTCGATAACAAAGTCAATACGTTTCGTAAAAAAGTTCTTTTATCTGAACGTAGTGGGATATAAATCTATTATCCCAGACGCCACCTTTACCCTCCACAGTCTTTTATCTGAACGTAGTGGGATATAAATTCACCGTCCACATTACCTGACTCATTTTCTTCATCCTTTTATCTGAACGTAGTGGGATATAAATCTAGTAATTTCTGCATTTTTAGCAATTACTATAATCTTTTATCTGAACGTAGTGGGATATAAATTTGTTATCAAATTCTTTATCGTAGTATTCCGAGTAATCCTTTTATCTGAACGTAGTGGGATATAAATTTAGGGGGTATTAGTATTAACGATCAAGTGTTTTTAGCTTTTATCTGAACGTAGTGGGATATAAATGGAATGATAAGTATGAATTGTATAGTTATATTTGTCTTTTATCTGAACGTAGTGGGATATAAATTTGATAGGATAATTATATAAGAACAATTGTTCGATTTCCTTTTATCTGAACGTAGTGGGATATAAATCCATACCGTGCCGTTACAGTCAGGGTACCGATTGTTACTTTTATCTGAACGTAGTGGGATATAAATTTCTTAAGGGATTGATAGACGGAATAAAATCGATGCTTTTATCTGAACGTAGTGGGATATAAATGGAGGACGTAGGATGGATATTCGTTTGTTTAATTTCTTTTATCTGAACGTAGTGGGATATAAATTTTTTTAATTTTGGTTGTTAAATTTTTCATTATTTACTTTTATCTGAACGTAGTGGGATATAAATGCAGATGGATGGGATGTAACAGTAACTTTTGATGACTTTTATCTGAACGTAGTGGGATATAAATGATGGATGACCGCTAACATGATTTCATCTGGATCACGCTTTTATCTGAACGTAGTGGGATATAAATTGATATCTAATTTCTGAACTGGCTGTTATGGAAGCCTTTTATCTGAACGTAGTGGGATATAAATTCAATATCAAACACTAATGTTTTGCCAGCTAGTAATCCTCTTTTATCTGAACGTAGTGGGATATAAATGATCTCTTTATCTACTTCTTCTTCCGGATTTAACTCCTTTTATCTGAACGTAGTGGGATATAAATCCAACATCCTTCGTACATCTTCACTTCACCGATTAAACTTTTATCTGAACGTAGTGGGATATAAATTATCAACGGTGGAAAATATCCAAAGTGTTTTGCTAGACTTTTATCTGAACGTAGTGGGATATAAATTTGCTAGCTTTTAAAGTACCAAGAGCAAAATCGCAATCTTTTATCTGAACGTAGTGGGATATAAATGTTGTTTAGAATTTCATTGTTGTTGGGTGGTTTTTGCTTTTATCTGAACGTAGTGGGATATAAATGACTAATGGATGTTTTTATTGAGTTTATAAATTTAGTCTTTTATCTGAACGTAGTGGGATATAAATGTGTGTACCATGCTCCTACAGCATTTAGAGCTTGACTTTTATCTGAACGTAGTGGGATATAAATTTATAAGGAAATGGCTTTTCTAGATTTGGAACATCTTCCCTTTTATCTGAACGTAGTGGGATATAAATGATGTGAAAGAAGACAAAGAAATAGAAGAAGAAGACTTTTATCTGAACGTAGTGGGATATAAATTTTGAAAAATCTACTCAATTTCCTGATTTAAAGATGTCTTTTATCTGAACGTAGTGGGATATAAATCTTTGGATATTTACTCATAACGCCATCAGTATTTTTCTTTTATCTGAACGTAGTGGGATATAAATAGGACTAGAAAATATCAAAGGTTTCTCTCCTTCACACCTTTTATCTGAACGTAGTGGGATATAAATGTTTTTTTGTAAAAGTGATATCCAAATGTTTTTCTCTTTTATCTGAACGTAGTGGGATATAAATAGGTCATACCATGGAATATCGGTTGTTGTTTTCTCATCTTTTATCTGAACGTAGTGGGATATAAATGAAGAAGCGGAAAAAGGATATGACGAGGTGTACTTCCTTTTATCTGAACGTAGTGGGATATAAATTAACGAACAACTTGCTGAACAACAACGTCTTTTTGCCTTTTATCTGAACATAGTGGGATATAAATATGGGTTGTTTTTGTGGGGTATTAATTCGTGAAAAACTTTTATCTGAACGTAGTGGGATATAAATGAACGTGAAGATACACCAGAAGGATTTGAGATTTATCCTTTTATCTGAACGTAGTGGGATATAAATATACGAAGCAAACCAAGAACTGATACCGTCAGCAACACTTTTATCTGAACGTAGTGGGATATAAATATGTAATTTTGGAAACTAGTAAAGTCATTGATTATCTTTTATCTGAACGTAGTGGGATATAAATTAATAAATAAGACAAGAATTGCAGTATCTTTCTCCTCTTTTATCTGAACGTAGTGGGATATAAATTCGAAGTGATGGAAGCATGATCGCAACAGACAGTCATCCTTTTATCTGAACGTAGCGGGATATAAATAAATATAGCAGCTGCTACACCTACTGTTACACCAGTCTTTTATCTGAACGTAGTGGGATATAAATAGCCTAAACCTGCTAAAAAGAAGTCTTCTGCATCAAACTTTTATCTGAACGTAGTGGGATATAAATAGTTTAAATCAAAAATTAGCTCAACCTACTATTGACTTTTATCTGAACGTAGTGGGATATAAATGAGCGTGAAGCAGCAAGAGTCGCTAAGATTGCTTGTGCTTTTATCTGAACGTAGTGGGATATAAATGTAGCTCCATCATCATCTGTAACTGTTAATTTTATCTGAACGTAGTGGGATGTAAGTAACATTTAAACATCCAAAAAATATCTTCAAGAACTTTGGAAAAGAAACACTCAACTTGAAATGGATAATGACATTTTAAAGCAAGCAGCGCACAAAAAGGAACGATTCTTCCTTGTAGAAAAGAATTAATTCGTTTTTACGAGAAAATTCCTATCAAAATCAAGGACTTCCCGACTCCCATCATGCTGAAGTTCAATGGTTTATGAACAAATAGTGGAGTAAATAAATCAACATTTATTCCACTCCTTTATATCATAGTAATTTAAATGTCGTATTATTTTTTTCAATCAAGTACTAAAAATAAGAGAATAGCAAATTGCTATCCTCTTATTTTTACCCAAACCATAGTAGAAAATCGTACTATCCTTTGAACCTGAAAAGTAGCTCCTCTTTGACTTATTTGATGAACGTATTCATTCAAAGCTTTTTTTCCAGTTAAATAACTAGATAAATTCAACAAAAGCACCTCCTTTTCACTTTCCTAATAAAGAAAATTCCCATTAGTGGGGATTTTCCTCATCCCCCACTGATAGTTGATCGCACTTATTGAACCTTTACGGGAGAGTTTAATACTTAGATTTCTAGATTTCCCAATCCTAAAGTAGGGGTCTTATTCCCCGTTGAGAGTGGGATAAATCCAAACATATTTTCAGTATACAACCAAACCAATATATACCCATTATATTATCAGAAACCGTTTTCAACAAGAAGTTAACTAAAAATGAAGGAACAGTTTTCTATTCTTTATATAAGTATTAGTATTAAATAACTATGCTTACCAATCATCTTCTTTCAAAAAAATATTATTGATGACACAAAGGATAACTTATGATAAAGTATATTACAAGAACCAAAACATAACATTAAAATAATCAAAATATCATCAAAAGTTACTCTGATTTTTAAAACACAGGAGAGTGAAACCATGCCATTAATAAAACTAGATATGATGGAAGGCCGAACAGAAAACGAAATAAAACAAATTCTTGATGTAGCTCATGACGTAATGGTCCGTAACTTTCATGTACCGGACAGAGACCGTTATCAGATTGTTTCCCAACATAAACCATACGAAATGATCATCCAAGATACCGGCTTAGGATTTGAACGTTCAGAAAATGTCATTGTTTTTACTATTACAAGTAGAGAAAGAAAACAAGAACACAAACAAAAATTTTATCAAGAACTAACAGAAGAATTAGAAGCTAGATGTGGAATAGCACCAAATGATGTAATGGTTTCTATCGTTATTAATGGAGACGATGACTGGAGCTTTGGATTTGGTGAGGCACAATTTTTAACTGGAAAACTATAACTTCAAAAGAGCTGAGACATAAGTATCTTCAACCAAATAACCCCGAACGATTATACGTACATGCTAAGAAAATTTCGTATAATTGTTTGGGGTTTTATTCATTTTAAGAAAGAAGGTTTGTGGTGATCACCCGCAACCAGCATACACTTCGCTTTCCATGGGGCGAGCGCCAATCCTACGGCGTCTTTGACTTTCTCGCAGCTCCCATAGGAGGGAGTCTACTTGTATTCCGTCTGCTTTGTATTTCTTACTAATTATATTTTCTTTTAAAAAAGTGATGAAACGAAATAACCTTTAGAAAGAGAGTGTCTGTAGCGTAATGGAACGAGTTGGTTTCGCTACTAAAGGAGAGATTGTTCGTCTTTAGCTATTATATATTTTGTTTTGTCCCATTCCCTTTCTTTTTAACTTTTTTCCGAAAAAAAGGCACCTTATCCCAAAGGTACCTGTAATTTCTTACTCGCTATAAACTAACGCCTGCTGACTAGTTCCAAACTCTCTTATTTTATTTCTTACCGTTTCTTTCACAGCCTCCATTCCTGGTGTAAGAATAAACCGAGCATCATACACATCAGGATTTTCTACTAAAACTTGGCGTACCGCTTTCGCCCATGCCTGCAAGCATTCCGTATTTACATTTATCTTTGCATGCCCTAATTCAATTGCTTTTTTTATTTGATGGTCAGGTATCCCAGAACCTCCATGAAGGACTAATGGTACTCCTGTAAGATCTGCAATTTGTTTCATTTCAGCAAATCCTAAAACCGGTTCTCCTTGATACGGACCATGGACAGACCCTAATGCAGCAGCCAATGCATCTACGCCCGCTTCATTTACTAGACGCACACATTCTAGTGGATCTGCGTATTGGATCCCTCCAATCAATCCATCTTCCATTCCTCCAACGGTTCCGACTTCTGCTTCCACCGATACGCCTTTTGGTTTTGCATACTCTACCACTTCTTTTGTCATCATGATATTTTCTTCAATTGAATAATGAGATCCATCTATCATTACCGAACTAAACCCTGCATCAATTGCCATTTTACATCTATCTACGCTCATTCCATGATCAAGATGTAGAGCCACCGGTACAGTAATATTTAGTTCTTTCACAAGCTGCTTAACTCCGATTACAATCGTTTTAAATCCTCCTAAATAATCCACTAAACGATCAGAAGCAGCTATAATGACAGGTGCCTTTTCTTCTTCAGCAGCTTGGAGAATCGCTTGCACCCATTGAAAGTTATTCATATTATATTGACCAACTGCATATTTACCTTGCTTTGCTCTTTGCAACATATCCTGCATGGAAACAATTGTCACGAAAATGCACCTCCTATTTTACCTAAAAGTTAAAATTTATCTGGATATTCTGAATATTAAGCAGACTATCTACTTATCACTAAAAGAGTCAATAGAGAGAGGTAAGTTTTCTTGCAAACTCCACCTCTCATTTACTTTCTCACTTTACTTCTTCTGTTAAGAAATGTGGTGCTAACACTTTAAGTGTTTTTTCTTTAGCTGTTTTGACCACTGCTTCTGCATCAAGTTGGTAATATTCAGGTCTAAATACTTCAATAGATGCATGATCTGAAAAACCTTTTTCCTTTACAATTGTAAGAATACTATCTAAATCGATTACACCATCGCCAGGATAAACCCGGTCTTCATCTAGCATGATACCTGGCATATAATCTTCCACGTCATTGATATGAAACAAGAAGACTTTTGAAAAATCAGTATTTTTCAGATCTTCTAATGTGGAGTTCATTGCATAATACTGATATGTATCGAAGACAATTCCAACGTTTTCACGATCTACTTCTGCTACAATCTCATTCGCAAAGCTTAGCGTATTAACTGTTGCATGGGGATGACCAATAAATTCAAGTGCCAGTTTTACTCCATAAGGTTTTGCTAGATCAGATAATTCTGTTAATACCTCTACACAGCTTTGTTTAATGATCGACCGCAAAATTTTCTTTTCAGAGACCAAAGGAACGACTACTATTCTAGCAATATTTAATATTTTCGCGTATTCAAGCATTTCTTTATACTCTTCCAATAAGGCCTTATACTCTTCCTCTGTGCGGTTGTTAAAGTAAACAAGAGCATTTAAAGATAGTGGTTTTAAGTGATGAGTTTGAAAAAACTCTACTAGCTCATTAATAGAATGTGTCTCTAAATACTCCTTCAACTTATCAATCGAGCGGATTTCAATAAAGTCATAACCATATTTTTCAAGTAATTGAAGATCTAATTCTAACGTTGAATTTTCTAGTGTTGTCCCTTGATTCATTGCAATTTTCATCTGTATGCTTCCCCTTTCTATTAAATGTTTAGCCCTTCCTTAATAGACTTTAAGGTAACTTCATTTGACCAGTCTGGTTTGTCTGGATAAGCAAATACAGAGTTTGTTACAATACCATCGAATTTAAATTCTCTTAACTTACGATAAAGTGTTTCAAAGTCAATTTCTCCTTCACCAGGGTTTAAATGTTGGTGAATCGTTACATTGGCATTTGGAGGATTCACGATATAGCGTAAGCCAAAAGCTGCTTTATGGTTCATTGTATCCGCAATTAATACGTGAGCAAGTAAGTCTTTTGCTTCATCTAATTGTTGAGCAATATCTCCCTTTCCATCATCATAGAAGAAAGCATGAGCAACAGAATAGACGAGTTTAATCCAATCCTTATCTAAAGCCCGGATCATGCGAACAGCTTCTATATTAAGCTCGATAAAATCATTTGGATGAGATTGTAGATTCAGCTTTATTCCTTCTTTTTCGAAAATAGGCATTAATTCATCCATTGAGCGAATAAAGGAAGCTTCACTTTCTGTTGGACGGCTCTTGTCACCTGCAAATTCAGAGTTCATTAGGTCCACCCCTAATTCAGAGGTAATCTCTATACAACGTTTCCAGTTACGAACAGCTGATTGTCGTTCTAATTCATCTGGAGAAGACCATTGTTGGACAGGTAACACAGAAGAAATTTTTACTCCTGCATCAGAACAGTATCTCTTTAAGTCTTTGACTAATTGTTTATCTACCTTTGGATACTCATAAAACCAAATAAAATCTTTACGAGGGGAAAGTTCTACATATTCATATCCCAGTCTTGCAACATTATCAATGGTTTCCTTTAAACTTGTATTATCTCTATAGTGGGATGGATCATAAGCTAAGCGCATTATTCATTCCTCTTTCCTATTAAAAATATAAAGTTTTGGCAGTCTACAATTTTAATAAAAGTGGATAAACTGCAGACTACCAAGAAAAAACAACATTACCTTTCTATGAATCTATTAAACATTCGCAGCCTTTAAATTATTTTTATAGAAATCTGGTTGTTCTTTTAATATTACGTCTTCTTTCAGTCCAGAATTTTGTGCTTTAATACAAGCATCCGCTGTAACTTGGGCGATATAACCATCCCATGCTGTTGGACCATTAGGCTCACCCGTTTCTTTAATAGAGTCCATAAAATGTTGTAATTCTACATCATAGGCATCAACAAAACGTTTCTTCCAATCCATCAAGATTTGAGAACCTAATGTAGCATTTTTTCGGAATGGAGCTGTTGCAACCTCAGGTAATTTCACAATACCTTCCTCTCCTACAACCTCACACTGAATATCATAGCCATATTTACAGTTAACTGATATTTCAGCATTAATAACAACCCCTGATTTTGTTTCTAAAATAACTATTTGAGGATCCCTTAAATTCTCATGGGCATAACGCGTTTTTTTAGGGAACAGTACTTGTACGGATTTATAATCATCATTTACTAACCAATGAAGAACATCAATTTCGTGAATTAATGTATCACTGATTGCCATATCAGTAGAATATGTTGTATCAACTTCTGGATTTCGATGAGCACAATGAACCATTAATGGATTTCCAATAAAATTATTCTCAATTAACTCTTTTAATTGAACATACCCACTATCATATCTGCGCATAAATCCAACTTGTACTAAACGCTTTCCATGTTTCATTTCTGCTTCCACAATACGCATACACCCATCAGCAGTTGTCGCAAGTGGTTTCTCACAGAAGACATATTTTCCTGCTTCGATAGCTGCCAATACACTCGCTTCATGAGCTGGTCCCCAACTTGTCACAAAAACTGCATCTACATTTCCTTCCGCAATTAACGTTTTATCATCTGGAAATACAACAGCATTTAAATTAAATTGTTCCACTGCCGTTTTAGCAGATTCCTGATTAACGTCAGTAACTGCTACAATTTCTCCTCCTGATAGCTTATTTGTGATTCTTTTAATATGTTCTCTTCCAATGGCACCAGTTCCAATTACACCAATTTTCATTGTCATTTTATTTTAACTCCTTTTCATTTAAATTTAGGTATGCGCTTTCAATTATATATTATTAAATTATCATTTGGCGATTTTAACCATTTCCTTGTCTTGATTTCGGAAATATTCTTCTAATTCCTCTAAGGAGCGACCTTTCGTTTCTGGTAGATATTTCTTAACAAATGCTATTGCAAAAACTCCCAATACAACAAAAACGAAGAATGTAGTAGATAATCCGATATTAGCCATCAAAATCGGGAAGGAGAATCCTATTAGGAAATTAGTAATCCATAAGCAAAATACAGTTACCCCCATCCCAAGACCTCTTACCCTTTGTGGGAAAATTTCAGATAACATTAACCATGTTACAGGAGAAATAGCACCTTGCTGAAATGCTAGAAATGTTACTGTTAAAGATAGCACTACATATGGTAGGGATGGCTGCCCCTCTAGAACTAAAGAAAAGATTCCGATTAACAGTAAGGAAATCGTGGTACCAATTTGCCCTGTTAATAACATTGGTCGTCTACCCACTTTACCCAAAAGCCATATTCCTACAAACGTAGCAAGAACAGAAATAACTCCATTTGCTATATTACCTATTAGTGCTGCTTCCGTTCCAAAACCAGAATCTCTCAAAATTTCCGTTCCATAATACATAATGGAGTTAACACCTGTAATCTGTTGAACAATCGCTATTCCCAAACCGATAAAGACGATTCTTCTAATCCAAGGAGTAGTAAGATCTTTATAAGTTGCTTTTTCCGTCTTCTCTTCTTTAGATATAGCGTTTTCAATTTCTTGCAGCTCTACTTTTGCTTGCTTTTTATCTCTTACCTTTTCTAATATTTGTAACGCTTCTTCTTTACGCCCCTTTGAAGCTAACCAACGTGGACTTTCAGGTACTCGAAGCATTCCAAAGAATAAGAACACTGCTGGAACCGCAGCAACTACTAACATATATCTCCACACATGTGTTGCATCACCAAATACATTTCCTATGATTGCGTTAATCGTAAATGCAAGTAATTGACCAGTTACAATCATCAATTCATTCTGCGTTACCATCCTTCCCCTTCGTTCAGCAGGAGACATTTCAGCTAGGAAAGTTGGTACCGTTACAGAAGCTCCCCCTACTGCCAAACCTAGTAAGAAACGAAAAATGACCATTAATAAAACATTCGGTGCTAACGTACAGCCAATAGTTGCAACAAAAAATATTAAAGCTAAGTATAAAATACTTTTTCTACGTCCATATAAGTCTGCCAATCTACCAACAAATACTGCTCCGAATGCAGCTCCAAATAATAAAGAACTCGTAACTAGCCCTTCCGTAACAGGTGTTAAATTAAGCTGATTTTCACTAGACATAAATGGTAATGCACCATTTATTACACCTGTATCATATCCAAATAGTAACCCACCAAATGTTGAGATTAAAGTAATCAACATTAAGGATTTCCTGTGAGATTCGCCACCTTTAACCCCTTGTTTTATCCCCATACTCTTAATCCCCTTTATATATGATTTTTTTCAAATAAGTTTTCATCAATATACTTTCTAGCAATAAGAGCGTATTCTAAAGGATGTGCAATGGCTGGATCTTGTTCAGCCTCAATAATTATCCAACCATTATAATCTGTTTCTATCAAATATTTATATACTTCCTTAAAATCAATACACCCATCTCCAGGTACGGTAAACATTCCTTTTAGAAAAGATTGCAAAAATGATAAATGATTATTTTTACAATCTTTCAGTGTTGTTAACCGTACATCTTTAAAATGTACATGTTTGATGCGATTGCGGTGTTTTTTCAATAGAGTCATATAGTCATTATCTGATATAAAAATATGTCCCGTGTCATACAATAGATGAACATAAGATGAATCTGTCAAGGTCATTAATCGGTCAATTTCCTCTAAGGTTTGTACTCCTGTTCCCATATGATGATGATAGACAAGATGAAGATCATAATCAGTAGCGATTTTCCCAATCTCATTTAATCCTTGTGTGAATACCTTCCACTCTTCATTTGTGAAAAAAGGCTTCTCCCCAAAAACATTTTTTGCTGTTCCTTGAATACTATAGGTTTGTTCGGAAACTACAGCGACAGAGGCATTCACCTCCTTTAAAAAAGCACAATGCTCATGAAATTGTTTTGATACGGATTGTACCCCGTCTCGTATAAGAAAACTACTAAACCATTTACCAGCTATCCTTAACTTTCGGAGCTCCAACTCTTTTTTTAATATTTTCGTATCTGGAAAAAATCCACCAGCCTCAGTTCCTTGAAAGCCTGCAACAACAATATCGCTTAACAAATGTGATAGAGTATTCTCTGCTCCAATTTCTGGTATATCATCATTTCGCCAGCCAATTGGAGCAATTCCCCATGTGATCCCCTCTGTCATGTTCTTTTCCCCTTTTAATATTGTTTAGCTTGCTGTAGTTTTTTTTGTCTCTGTTCGTTTGCTTTTCTTACACTCTCACTTTCGGAAACTTCAGCCACCCCAACATTCCACCAGCTTTCATAGCCATCTGTCATCGTTTTTGGTAGCACTTTCATTTCAATTAAAGTAGAAATACTTTGCTTTTTAGAATCTTCTAAAGCTGCGGTTAGTTCCTCTACCGTATTAGCTCTATAAACTTTTGCTCCATAACCTTCAGCAACCTTTGCATAGTCGATATTCATAATATTTTGGTTATAATCTCTTAATTCACAGAAGAAACTTCCATTGCCATGATCCATCTGTAAATTGTTAATACATCCATAACCAGAGTTATCAAATAATAATATATTTATTTTTTTACCATATTGTAAACTTGTGACTAATTCTGTATGAAGCATTAAGAAGCTACCATCACCAACAATTGAATATACTTCTTTCTCTGGTTCTGCCAATTTAATTCCTAAGGCACCAGCTATCTCATATCCCATACAGGAATACCCATACTCAAGGTGATAGGTATTTGGAACAGAAGAATGCCATAATCTTTGCAAATCTCCTGGTAAAGAACCAGCTGAACAAATAATCGTACTATCTGGTGAAATTGTTTCATTGATAGCAAGTAAGGCTGTTGTTTGTGCTAATTCTGTTTGCAAAGTATCTGCGTATTCATTTAATATTTCTTGTGAAAAATGTCCCTTTACTTCCGGATCAAAGTTTTTACGAGTAAATGTTACCTGAGCTAAACGCTCTCTTTCCCGAAGCCATTCTTCTTTTAAAATACGTATATCATTACCATAGGAGGATCGATAACCTTCTAATAGTGGAAATAACTGTTCTAAAGCTTTTTTGGCATCTGCAACCACCTGAAAGGCATCAAACTTATATGCTTGCATACGACTAACATTTATATTCAGGAATTTTGTTTTATCAAAACGAAAAGCTGTTTTGGATGATGTGGCAAAATCAGTATATCTTGTACCAATTCCTATAATAAGATCTGCGTCATACGCCGCTTTATTAGCTGCAAGTGTTCCTGTTATGCCCATACCACCCAAATTATTTACAAAGTCACTTTCCACAGTTGATTTTCCTGCCTGTGTTTCCACTAAAGGAATTTGATAGGTTTCTGATAACTTGATTAAAATATTCCTTGCTTCCGAATACTTCGCTCCCCCACCAACAAGAATCAACGGTCTTTTACTTTCTTTAATAAGTTCAGCAGCACCCTTTAGTTCTCTATCACTTGCTGGCTTTCTATCAATATAGTGAACTCTTTTTTCAAAAAATTTCACATCATAGTCGAAAGCTTCTCCTTCCACATCCTGAGAGATGCATACTGTTGCTGGACCAGCAGTTGCTGGATTGGTCATCACTTCGAAGGCACGCATAAGGCTAGACATTAATTGTTCCGGTCTTGTAACGCGGTCCCAGAAACGAGATACAGACATAAAAGCATCATTCGTCGTCACCGCAAGACTATGATCATGTTCCAATTGTTGTAACACTGGATCTGGCTGTCTAGTTGCAAAAGTATCAGCTGGAAGAAGTAAAATAGGAATATTATTAGCAAATGCTGTTGCAGCAGCTGTAACTACATTGGCAGATCCTGGACCCGATGAAGTGGTGACCGCATAAATTTTCTGGCGAAGCATTTGCTTACTATAAGCAATAGCTGCATGTGCCATACCTTGTTCATTTTTCCCTTGAAATATTTTTAGATGACCAGGATTCTGTTCCAAAGCTTCTCCAATTCCCAAAACATTTCCATGTCCAAAAATATTGAATATCCCTTCAACAAATGGAAATTCCTTTCCATCAACATAGAGATACTGTTGATTTAAAAACTTTACAAGCGCTTGCGCGGTTGTCAATCGAATTGTCTCCATTTTTATCCTCCTTTCTTAAGCTTCAATTTTTTCGTTTTTCTTGATTAATGCCTCAATCTCTTCTACTACTGGCATCGCTTCAGAAGAGCTGTGTTTACTTACTACAATAGATGCAGAGGCACTTCCATATTTAAGCGCTGTTTCGATATCTTTTCCAGAAATCAATGCATACAGGAAAGCAGATGCATACGAATCTCCAGCACCAAATGTTTTAAGCACATTTGTTTTATATGCTCGAGCCCGGTACAATTCACCTGATTTTGTATAAGCATAAGAGCCTTGAACACCATGTTTTATAACT
>Ga0209463_1000379_pt1 | contig 37863 bp, 39 predicted proteins | sample AgamicMgSfrz_FD_187169 | JGI IMG/M metagenome (GOLD analysis project Ga0209463, IMG submission 187169) | Agave microbial communities from Guanajuato, Mexico - Mg.Sf.rz (SPAdes) (version 2) | ecosystem: Host-associated > Plants > Phyllosphere > Phylloplane/Leaf | place: Guanajuato, Mexico...
AATAATATATCCTTTTTTTGTATGTATTTGGATAAAAAAAAGACTTGATGATTATCAAGTCTTTAAGAAATTTTCACATATTCATATTTGTCGTATTGATCAATGCTTTTGTTAATGTTATGAAGAGAAGCCGTTGTTTCTCTGATTTCGTTTTCAAGTTTCCATAATAATTGTTTAAGTTCTTCGATTTCATACTTTTCCATCGATTCCACTCTCCTTTTTTGGAAGATCAATGTATTTGTGTATGGTGATTGGGTCATAAGTATTTGATCTGTTACTAACAGTGTAAATGTAATTGAGTATTTTTTCACCGAAAAGTATGCACAAAACGTGTGCGCGATACCGCAAAATTCAATAGGTCTTTTTTCATCATTTTCTGACTTTTCAAATCATACTTTTATCTCAATTTCAAAGGAATTGCGTCATTTTTGCGACAGGAATAGGCATCATTCGTCACACTTCTCTCCCGATAGAACGTACGATCCCTTCTGTATCTTTGGTTTTGCGTGTCGTAGGTCAGACGACAGATGCTATTGTGGACACCGCAACTTTTTGGCGACATTCACCGAAATTGACCGCAAAATTACCTATTTTTATGCTGGAATTTCAAAGATAGAAAGATCATTTTGATTCTTTATTCTGATTTTCTACATACATTTAGAACAGATATCCGTCCAATTTCACGTCAATGAGAGAAGAGGTGACCATGTGTTTTACTATGTACCTTATCCTGCTTTGCAGGTTCCAGCAATGAGCCGCGCATACCCGCCGCGCACGCCAATGACTTTTCCTCCAGTAGATGCCCGCTCATTTCAACGATCCGCAAAGGAATCAGCCCGCCTCGTTGCTGATGCTTCACTCATTACACAGCAAATTTCCAGCTCCCTTCCGTTTGCGCAGCGCATCATGGAGGCTGCTGAGCGCTCTGATTCCACAAGTGTCATCCGAATGCTGAAGCAAATCGGTGTGAAAGGCGGCATTGATATCCGCTTTAGTCCAGAAGGGATTCGAATCTACTTGTCTCTTGCCTCCAGCAGACTTTTTCTTCTTTTAAAGTGGGCATGACAAAGAAAAGGCCGCTCTCACGCGAGCGGCTTTTGTTAAGATTCAAACATTTTATGGCACCATTCAATGGCTTCTATATAACAACTATAAGCTTCCTGTTTCGGGAGATTACCATCTAACATCTCATCATCCCATTCATTTCGTTCAATACGTTTGGCCACACCTAACACAAAAGAATAATCATTTTCATAGCCGAGCAGTGCCTCGCCAACTTCATCAGAAAGCGGCAGTTCCTTCACAAGTTCTGTGATATCTGCCCTGACAAGCGTATCAATGAGAGAAAACATACCTGTCAGCATATAAGAGGCGGGGTGCTCTCGTTTAGTACGAGAAGCAATCAGTTCACACGTTTTGGCACGAATAAATGACATTTTGATAATTTCTTTTTGGCTTGAGTTAGCTTGGACATTCAGTTCTTTAAATGAAAGGATAAAGATCCAGCGCCGAATTTCATTAAACCCAAGCAGGATAATCGCCTGCCGGATACTTTTAATTTGATAAAGACGTCTCATGCCGCCTGAATTCAGCATTTTTAATAATTGATATGATAGCGAAAGGTCACTTTCAATAAAATGGGTCACGGTCTGAATATTCGGCTGGTCCTTGCTTAACTCATTTAAAAGCTGATGGTACGCATGGAAACTGGTCGATAATGCTCGTCCCGATATCACATGGGGCTCACTAAAGAAATACCCTTGAAACAAGTGGAAGCCCGCTTCTAGCGCTTCTTCATATTCTCTTCTTGTTTCTACCTTTTCTGCTAGGAATCGAAGGCGATACTTTTTATACGTATTCAGAATATCTCTTCGTTCTTGCGTTGTGGTTTTTAGAAAGTCAATTTTTAAAATATCAATGCAGTAGAGGAGTTCCTCAAGCAGCTTGTTACTATAATGTGTTCCGTTTAGGAAGAAATCATCGAGCGCAATCGTATAACCCCATTTTTTTAACTGCTTACATCTCATAATAAGTGCCGGGGTAATCGGGACATTTTCTAATATCTCGATCACAAGCTGATGCGGATCAAAATAGGTGAGCAGATCAGATGAAAGCAAACTTTCGGTGAAATTAATATAGCACCGTTTTCCTTCAGTCAGTGTTTCGATGCCAATGTTTAAAAAACTATTAATCATGAGGTCCGTTGTCGCTTGATCACCATCTTCAGCGCTATATGTATTGGTTTTTTCACTATCTCTATAAAGCAGCTCGTATGATACGACTTGTTCTTTTCTGTTAAAAATAGGCTGCCTTGCAACAAACACCCTCAACTGCTCCAATCCTCCTTTATGCCATGACAAACAAGATGTGCTTTCAGTATACCAAATGATTGCGGTTTTAGTTCAATTTCAATAAAAAAAAGAGACCACCTGGCTTGATGGTCTCCCTTTCTTCAAATCATTCGCTTTCATAAAGCTCTTTTTTGATTTTATTTTTCACATCATGGATAAACTGCATTTTATTATCCCAGCATTTTTGACTCAAATCGACTGGATATTCTTCTGGTTTGCTGATTCGTTTGTATTCCTCCCAGAAGAGTCCAAGACTGTCCTGCACGTAGGCTTGAATCGTTTGAATATCTGGATTGTCATAGACAAGTTTTCCTTGATCAAAAATCGGGACGTGAAGATCTTTCGCCACAAAGTTTGTCACGAATTTACTAATAAACGTATGCACAGGATGGAACATTTTTAGTTTATCCTCACTATGAACATCTTCCTCTTCAAGTGCAATGTAGTCGCCCTCAGAATGATGATTCAATTGATTGATAATCCGGTACACACGTTTACGGCCTGGTGTTGTCACTTTCTCTGGGTTGGATGAAATTTTGATGGTATCATTCATTTTGCCGTTTTCTTCAATGGACACCAGCTTATATACTGCACCGAGGGCTGGCTGATCGAATGCTGTGATCAGTTTTGTCCCAACACCCCACACATCAATTTTGGCGCCCTGTGCCTTTAAATTCATAATGGTGTGTTCATCAAGATCGCTTGATGCAATGACTTTAGCATCATGGAAACCTGCTTCATCAAGCATTGTTCTAGCTTTTTTAGACAAGTATGCAAGGTCTCCGCTATCAAGTCTGACCCCAATAAAGTTGATTTTGTCTCCAAATTCTTTCGCTACCTTAATCGCATTCGGAATACCTGATCTGACGGTATCATACGTATCGACTAAAAAGACGCAGTCTGTATGTGTTTCAGCATATTTTTTAAATGCCGTATATTCATCGCGGTATGCTTGTACAAGTGCGTGGGCATGGGTTCCTGCTACTGGAATGTTAAAGCGCTTCCCAGCACGAACATTACTTGTCGCCTGAAAGCCGCCGATGAGTGCCGCTCTTGCTCCCCACATCGCTGCATCCATTTCATGCGCACGTCTTGTTCCGAATTCTAATGCTGTCTCATCTTCTATGATTCCTTTAATCCGGGCCGCTTTTGTTGCAATCAGCGTCTGGAAATTCACGATATTGAGCAATGCCGTTTCGATTAACTGAGCTTCAACAAGCGTTGCCTCGATGCGCATAATCGGTTCATTCGCAAAGACAATTTCCCCTTCTCGCATTGAATGAAGTGTACCTGTAAAGGACAATCCGCTTAAATAGTCAATGAAATCGCTTTTATAACCGAGTTCATCTTTTAAATACGCTAGATCGCTTTCGGTGAAGGAAAAGTCCGATAAATATTCAATCGCTTTCTCTAAGCCAGCAAATACAGCGAAGCCATTGTCAAATGGAAGCTTTCTAAAGAAGAGTTCAAAGACTGCCTTCTTCTCATGAATGCCGTCTCTCCAATACGTTTCTGCCATGTTAATTTGATAAAGATCTGTATGTAGTGATAAACTGTCGTCATTAAACCGATGCTCCAACTTCCATTCTCCTTCCCTTACTTAACCACTTTCGCACCAAGCGACTGCTCAAAGTGAGAAAGTGCCCACTCGTGCCCCGCTTCATTAAAACTCGCCACAGCATTTTGGTGAATCACAAGTTCGAAGCCTTTATTGTACGCATCAACAGCTGTATGAAGTACACAAATATCGGTACATACGCCGGCTAAGTGAAGTTCCGTGATGCCGCGCTCGCGCAGTTTCATTTCTAATTGGGTGCCTGCAAAAGCAGAGTATCTTGTTTTTTCCATATAGTAGACATGTTTTAAATGTTTTGACGTGTGAAATAGTGAACTTAGTTGTCCATAAAGTTCAATACCCTCTGTTCCGCGAATATTATGGGGCGGAAATAACTTTGTCTCTGGATGATAAGTGTCCTCTTCTTCATGATGATCGACAGCAAAGACGACAAAGTGGCCTTCATCAATAAATGAAGAAGTGATCTCTGTGATCTTAGACTCAATCGCCTGTCCAGGCTTTCCGCATGTCAGTTTTCCATCGTCTGCAACAAAATCAACTGTATAATCAATACAAATCAACGCTTTGCCCATCCGCATCTCTCCCATATGCTCTTTTGAATCATTATAGCTTATTCATTTCACTAGGGAAACCTATTCAAAAGATTCACGAGAAAAAGCTTTTTGAAAAAGCTCATCTTCTATATAGATGTGCTCTTGATTGATCGCATGCGGCACCTCTATGACAAGCCCAAAAGGTGAATGTGACTCGTGATGGTTGACCACTTTAAAAGAACATCCAGCGGCATTTGCCATTTTGACATATTGAGAATAAGAAGCATAGGAAAGTTCACCATTTAATAGAACTGTGGCCTGGCGATTGGCCTTCAATATTTGTTCGACTTCTTGATACGCTTTATTTCTTAATACCTGTCCCTTTGTCAGAGCAAGAAGCGCTCGTTCCCTTAATGAACCAAGAAACATCCTTCGTTCATCGGGTTTTGTTTCAGCATGTCCAAATATCCCTTGCTGCAAATAAAAGTCTACGGATTCTTCTTTCATCGCTGTTTTCACTCCTGATTTCTAAATTTACATTTCTGTGACCCAGTGTACAATCTTAAGTGCGAGGTCACGGGCTTCGTCTGTTTCTACTCTTTCCATTAAGGATTGTTCAAGCGTATGGATGAGCTGTTCCTTTTCGTCCTCATACGCAATGGAAATACTCCATTCAATGTCAGGTACGGCAACAAGCGTTTTATATTCTTTTTTATTTTCATGTAAATATACATTGTAGGTCTTTGGTTGTCCGCTTGTGATGTGTGCTTTTCTAATTTTCATTTGACTCTGTTCACACCTCTTTTTTCTTCTTACATCCATATCCATTGTACCATAAAAAAAAGACAGCTGATCTGTGGTCATCAGCTGTCTTTCTATGCATTAAATGATTGAGGCTGGCCAAACAGTGTGAAGTCCCAAAGCATAGTAGCATTCGGATCGCTTGTAAGGAACATATAATCACCTGAATTAAAAGCTCCCGCACCGCCAGTAGAGTGGTCTACAGCCAAAGGGGCAATGGCCAGGACATCACCGAAAGTAGCTGCACCGTTTCCTCCTAACGACTCGATATGAATAGGTCCAACGATTGCAGGCATCAGAATCTCCCCCTATCTGTTTATCTCAATCATCTTATGCAAGAAGGGAAAAGGTGTGCATCTGTCCTAGACGTTTAAATGCTGTTCTTTGCGAGAACGCTGACGCAGCTGCACCAATCTGACAATATTCAAGGTGATGGCTTTAAGCAGCGCATAGACAGGGACTGCAAAGATCATGCCAAGGATTCCGCCAAAGCTTCCTGCCCCAATTAATAGCAGAATAATGGTCAAAGGATGTGTGTTGAGGCGTTTCCCAATGATCAATGGAGAAATGACATTTCCGTCAATTTGCTGAACGACAAGAATGACAATGACTGTCACCACCGCTTTTCCAGGCGAATCAAGAAACGCAATAAGCACAGCTGGTGCCGCGCCAAGATATGGTCCAAGGTACGGAATCACATTTGTGACCGCAATAATAATGCCGAGAATGAGCGCATATTTCACACCGATTAATAAGTATCCGATAAAACAAGCCACTCCAACAAATAAACAGACAACAATCTGCCCCTGTATGTAAGCAGCAAGCGTGTCGTTTAATTCTTTAAAAATCTTCAATCCTTCCTTACGGTAAGGCATTGGCAAAAATTGAACGAGCTTGTCCGGAAACTTATGTCCGTCTTTCAACATATAAAACAAAATGAACGGAACTGTGATCACAGCTAAAGCAATATTGGCAATCACGCCAAACACAGCAGACATGCTTGAAGCAATATTTTCCGGCAAACCTTTTAATGTCGAAACAATTGTCTGTTCAAACTTCGAGACGGAGACATAATCTTGGTTCATCATCCAAGTAAATGTTTTAGAATGCGAGAAGTCGTTGATAAATTTCTGCATATCCGTTACATAACCAGGGAAGCTTTTGACAAGTCCCCCCACCTGCGAGACAATGATAGGTCCAGCAGCATTGACAATGAATGTGATCAGCCCGATGAATAGGAGATAAATAATCAGTATGGCGAGCGTCCTAGGAATTTTTTTTGACAAAAATCCAACAATTGGATTAAAAATGAAAAAGAGAACACCTGCCAGTAAAATAGGAACAAACAAGGTTGATGCAAATAAAATGATCGGCTGAAATAAAAACGAAACCTTTGTTGAGACATACACAATAAGTAAAACAAGTAATATTTGGAATGTCCAAAAATGAACTTTAGATTTTAGCAAAGATGCTCCTCCTGTTACATATTGATCTTATTAAAAAACTACTATTCAACCCACCTTCTGTCAACTGCTTCTTTTTTAGAACCACATTTTTTGTAAAAAAAAGAACAATTGGTATATCATGCACTTTTTACAGATATACATTCTATAAGCATAAAAAAAGCAGACACCTTTGCGTCTGCTTGTTACACTCTTTCACTGTGATCAGGCATCACCGATACAATTTGCTGGATCCGCACATAAAAAACTGATTTTGTACCCGCCTCAATGACAATATGATCCGGCATGACTTCCTTCAATTTTCCGCGCACCGTATCTTTCACTGTTTGAACAATTAATCTCATACCGATCACTTTCTGCAATGTTTGATAAACATATGGATCAACTAATGAAACAAGCTGCGGACTTCCTTGTTGTGCCATCCTACCTGCCCCTTTACTTGTGTATTTACCCACAGCGTATGCAATGACCCATGTGAGTGCCACTCGGCAAACCTATAACATCATTACCATATTTTTATAAATTATATATTTTTACATATTTTAGAAGTATAATAAAAGGGTGCTGCCAACAACTTAAATCATTTGAAGAGGTGAATTATTTTGAAAAAATTAATCTGTATCATTGCTGTCATGCTCTTTCTATCCTCTGCAAGTTATGCGTATGCAGGCACAATTAGAGATGAAACTGGTACACCAGGAAAGTGGTTTAGAGGGGAAGAGCCAATTCAAAAAGATTTGTCAAAGCCCCCTCTTGTTTTTGTTCATGGCATTAATAGCTCTTCTTCCACCTGGTTCGATCGAAATGATATGGCCAAACAGGCTGTTCTGAATGGGTACGAAAGCGCATTCATAGATTTGCACCCAGATCAGGACATGAAAAAGAATGGCAAACTATTAGCCGAAAAGATAAAAGAAATCTATAATTTTTTCGGAAGAAAACTCATTGTGATTGGGCACAGTAAAGGAGGGATTGACACACAGACCGCACTCGTTTATTACAATGCTCATCCGTTTGTCGACAAGGTGATCACGTTAGGGTCGCCTCATTACGGGACACCGCTAGCCGACTTAGCCTATAGCAAAGGAGGAAGCTGGCTGGCGAAAATTCTTGGACAAAAAAGCGAAGCACTCTACTCACTACAAACGGGTCTTATGGCTGCGTTTCGAAGTGAAACTGACCAGCTGGAGACATTTCCACATAAATATATCACCTATTCTGGATCAGAATGGGGGACATTTGGAAGTATTCTGTATTTAGGCGGCATGTATTTAAAGAGCTTTGGGACAAACGATGGTGCTGTCACAGTAAGCAGCACCAGACTCCCCTATGCGAACAACACCTTAACAGGAAAATGGGATCACTATTCGATCAAAAACGGCACAAACATATTCCCAGTACTCCAGAATCAGCTGCTAGGCAAAATCGCAAATGCTAAAAAAGAAGATGAAACGAAACAAGAGCCAGCCTCTTCTGAGCTGAATACAGATGTTTATGTAAAAGGCGGAGAAAGTGAAAAAGATAAAACAGAAGTGTTCTATGTAGAGGAAGGAACGAAAGGCTTATCGATTCATTGGTTAAATGAAAGAAAGGATCCGCAACCAGAAATCATCGCCCCAAATGGAGATGTCTTAACAAAACTTAAGACATCGGAAGCTTCTTTCCCATATGAAGGCGCATATTCACATCATGTGCAAATCAATTCACCCGTTCCCGGAAAATGGGCGGTTCGATCGAATTCAAGAAAAAAGGCTCCTTATTTGCTGCTTGTATCCTTTGATTCACCATTAAATCAAGAAATCAAAATGGCTGCACAAAAGTCAGGGGATGCATCGACACATTCAAGCAGATTGATCAAACGCTTAAGCAAAACAGTAGAAACGATTTACTTTAAAAATGCACAAAAGGATTATCAATTTAAAACAAGTTCATCATCAGACCTTCAATTCAAAAAAGAAGGTGCCTATTCAGTCACAGTCAATTACACAGGTCTCACTTCTTCAGGAACATCTCAGTTTAACCGTACTGTTATTCGTACATTGTATGTGGATCAGCACGGAGCGATTCATGGAGATATTCCATACTAAACAGAGTGTTTCATAGGCTGAAGTGCCTGCTGCACCTTCTGATCCAGATCATTTATTTTTTTTAGCGCAAGTGATTCATCTATTTGTCTGTAATGATGGTGTCCACCAGGCTCTTCATCCATTTCATCTGCTTTCTTCACAATTTGCTGGAGTGTGTCCTTATGCAGGTCACCCTCCGGCAAATATGAATCTGTATGAAGCAGAATCGCAAGCGCAATATCTTTGGCTGCCTTTGGTTCCTCACCGAGGCGTATGAGCAGTTTGTGAGCCCGCTCTGCACCTTTAATGGCATGAATATCATTCCGTCTATATGTCTCGTAATCCCATTCTCCGCCAGCTGTATACCATTCATAGTGGCCGATGTCATGCAAGAGAGCTGCTTTCACAGCGAGATCTGGATTAATCCCAGCCTGCACCGCCAGTTTGAATGCGTGATAAGCACAAGCAATCGCATGGGCTTTTCCTGAACGATTTAAATATTTTTGAGCGACTGGATGGGTGTATACATCCATTAATGTAACCTTTCTCATGGAAACCCCTCCTTATCTATATTTTTAGCATCCTAACATATTCTGAAAAGAAACTCAAATGTTCTGTTATATTTTCTATGAGTCTCAAGAATAGCTTATGTTAATCAGCTGTTTTTGCTTGTACAATACGAAAAAAGCAGCCGTTATGACTGCTTTTTCACATACTCACGTGCATCGTAGACACATCCGCCAACTGGATTATCAGCTAAAAGATCGAGCAAAATACCTGCGACTTCATCTGGACTCTTCAGTGTGCCTGTTTCATATAATTGCTGAAAACGGTCTATTTGTTCAAAGTCTTGTTTTGATGACTTCCGAATTTCTCTCTGCATATCTGTATCGATCGTGCCGGGTGAAAAGGAAAATGTGTTGATTGAATGCGCCTCGTCCTGCTGTTCCTCATGGAAAGTTCTCATAAACATATCGAGTCCTGCCTTTGAACTGCAATACGCACTCCAGCCTTTGTACGGGTTTTTTGCCGCTCCAGAAGAGAGATGAACGATCGTTTTCTTTCCGTTAAATGATTGAGTCTGCTTGGCAAACACATGGCTCAGCAAAACAGGAATGACAAGATTCAGCTTGTAATGCTGATGAAGTGTATCCTGTCCGCCTTGTCCAACGCGCTTGATAGGTGTGACCATTCCTGCATTGTTGACAAGTAAGATGTCATCAGCATCTGCCAAAGTGTGCGGCGTAAGACTATGTTGAAGCCATTTGGCCGCTGCTTCTTCATCGGTCAGATCAACCTGGGTATGTGTGAGCTTCGGATGGGATATCGGCGATGCACTTCTTGCTGCTGTGTACACATGATCCCCGCGTGAAAGCAGTCTGTTCACAAGAGCTAGGCCAAAACCTTTTGATCCGCCTGTAACGATTGAAATTCGAATGACAATCTCCTCCCTTGATATCGCTATTTTACGTAGTGAAACGGTATGACATCAAGCAATCTGCATAAAAAAAAGCCTGCCTCTTTTAAAAGAGACAGACTATTACTTTTCAGCCTTCACATTCACCTTTGGAATCAGGATGATCATCACAACGAGACCAAGGGCTATCAAGAAACCAAAGATCATCGGAAGCAGTGCCGATGTCTGCTTCTCATGTTCATCCTCAGAAGGTGCTGATACAGCCGAATCACTAAAAGAGATATTCATTTCTTTCATCATACGAGCTGGAGTTTTGGGCGGGTTCTCCTTTAGATCACTAAATAGCTGCGGAGAAAGAGATCCCCCCGGGGCTTTAGGCGGTTCAGCAAAATGAATGGCTGTTTTGATTTTTGACGTCGTTTTGCTTTGTTCGTATTTCGTTTGATCCCTCAATATACTCGAGTTAATATTGAGTTCCTTTTCCTGATATTTATTCGGCTTGACATTCGTATCCGTATCTTCACCAGCAGCGAAAGCGGCAGGGATGAGGAGAAAAAGGAAAACGGCAACGAGTACCGTCCCTTTCACGAATAGATTAAGCTTCATGCGTCACATCACGTTCCTCTGTTTTATCTTTCCATAGCTTTTTCACAAGCGGTACGACCATGAAAAGGACAGTTAAAATCACTAACCCTGTGACGCCCATTCCAAAGGTGTCTCCATTTCCATATTGAATCGACAGGTACACGTCTGTCACTGGATTGGTAAAGTGGAAATTCGGCATCACCAAATCAATTAACGGTGCGACAAAGAAGAAAATCAGCGCCGTCGCTGCCATCCATCCGGCAATGGAACCGAAAAGGAAAGCCGTGCGAATAAAGGCAGAGCACGCCACTAATAACAAAATGGTGAAGATCGACCATTGAATGGCTTGATCATCTGCAAGTTTGTAAATGTTCAGTCCAAATAAGCTGATCATAAGTCCGACTAATAAATTCAAGATACCAAACAGTGCACCTTTCACCAGCATCGGAGCTGACGCATAATACGAGCTGAAAAAGCCAATTAACAAACTGCTGATCATCACAATGACCAAAATGACGACCGGCGGTACAGTCTGCGTTTTTTCTTCTGGCACATCGCCGCTGATTTTCAGCGGATTGGCTAAATGGTTATACACATAGTTGCTGTTGCCTTGATCACTTAATGTATTTCCTAAAATACCCTTTAAATCTTGCTGAACAAGTTTTGTAGAATCAACATTCTTGCTCCAGTTTTCATTCAGCGTATCTGCTTTTTCTTGAACTGTTGTGACACTCTCTTCAATGTTATTCGTATAATCCGCCACCCCTTTTTGGCGGTCGGTTAACGAACTCATATTTTCAGAAAGACGAAGCACTTCCTGGCCAATTGAATCCTGTGCACTGACAACAATTGAACTGCCTGCAAGATCAGCTGTATACACCGCATCTCCTTGATCAGCCATTTGCTCAGCTACATTGTCCGCACTTTCGGAGATTGTTTGTAATTCCTGTTCCATGCTTGCCTGCTGAGTCGTAATGTACTCCGCATAACCATCTGAAAACTTCTGCATCTCATCAATAAAAGTAGACACATCATCGTTTGATGTCAGCATCTGGTTTTTGAGCTTATCCCAGTTTTCTGTTTCTTCTTTTTTGATGGAGAGGATGGATTGGATTTCATCTGGTTTGGTGTCGACCAAAGAAGAAGTATCCTTCTCTTGATAGAAGCTGTTAAGTAATGCTTCATAATGTACTAATTCATTTGAATACTTTAATAATTCTGATGCATTTTCTGATTTTGTATTAAAACCCCTAAGTTTATTCATTTTCGATGTATATTGATTTAATGGAGATTGAGTTGTTTCTATTCGTTCTAATTTTCTTGTAATAGCAGATTCTTGTTTGATGATGGATTTCTTTATATCACTTATGTTTTTATTGTTGCTAGTTTCTATTCTTATTATTTTTTCTTCTAGTTTATCTATTTTATCTGTTAAAGATTTTAATACTTTACTCAAAAGATCGACTTTTCCTTGTAATTGATCATTATGAGCTGTGGTTTTCTCCTCGATATTCTTTTTCACTTCTTCTAATTTTAGGGACAGTGCTTTTAGTTGCTCTTTTGATTGAACTGACGTTGATTTGGTTTCCCCAGTTTGTTCTGGATTTTCTTCACCAGTTTCTGGAGTAGGTGGCGTTTCTTCATTTCCAGACAACTCATCTGCCACTTGATTTATTTCTGTTGAGATTTCAGTTAATTTCTTCGTCTCTTCTTCAAGATCGATTTTCAAATCGTCTGTCGAGTCTTTTTGGTCTTCACCTTGATTATTCGAATCCTCATTCGGATCCTCTTTCGGTTTCTTTGCTTCAAGCAATGCCTTTCTTGAAGCTTTCAATTGCTCTTGCAACGGAGTAATTTTATCCCCTATATATGCAAGATATTGAGCTTCATAATTTCTAATCAGTTCTTCCTGAGACGTCTTCACAAGTTCCTTTAATCCCATTGATTGCTTAGGAATAACGTCTTCTCTCGACTTTTGAACAGATTGGATGGCGCTGTCCGTTGTTTTCAGCTGACTTTGTACCCCGTTGATGTCTGTTTTGAGTCCGCCCATTTGATCACTAAAGCTTCGGGCATTTTGGTTTTGAATGTCAGCGAGTTGTTTGAGCCCTTGCTGGATTTGCTTTTGGCTTGCTGATTGCGCTTTGATCAAGAGATCCTTTTGTTTGTCTTGATACTGCTGGTATTGATCGACTGCTTTCACAAAGTCCTTTAACTGGTTCTTTGCTTCTTCTGTTGTACTCAAACCGTCTTTATACTCTTTCTGTGAATCGGCCATCGCATTTTTTAATTCTTCTATTTGTTTCTTCTGCTGCTGGACGGCATCTGATAGTTTGTTTGAGTTCGGCTTATAGAAGTTGTACATCGTGTTTTGGAATTCGACTTCTTTGCCGACAATATGCTCAAATTCTTCTCTCACATTGCCAATTTCCTGTGATACAAAACTCCAGTATAGCGTCGACATCTGTTCATTCATTTTCTTTTGCGCATTTTCCAGCTCTCTTTGCACTTTCTCTTTATTGACTGCATTGAGCTGATCTTGAATCGAAAATTGAATGGACGCCTTTTCAGGATGGTCTTTATCATAGCTCAACACATTTTTAGAGAAATCAGACGGAATATAAAGGACAGCATCATACTTTCTGTTTTTCAGTCCATTTTCCGCCGCACTGCGATTCACTACAGTCCATGTATAATCAGGACGTTCTGACAATGCTGCCACAACATCCTGTCCGAAACGAGCCGTGTTTTCACTTTCGCTCGCTCCCATATCCTCATTGACCACTGCAATATTTCGTGTGGCATTCTTCTTCTGTTTTGCCGGGTCATCTCCAATCAGGTGGAAAAATAAAACCGGCAGCACAAGAATCAATATCATGGTGGATACGATTTTGATGGAGCTTTTTTGCTGCTCTGTCATTGAACACTCTTCCTTTCTACCGCACATAAAGGAACCTGGATTTTCTTCTCTTTTCCGTTTTCAACCAAATACCCGAAGCCTGGCTGAATCTCTGGTTCTTGTCTTGCATACGGAAGCGGTATGATGTTTTGCTCTGATTTTTTCATGAGTAACATAGCATGACGAACTTGTTTGATTTCGTTTGTGAGTGCATCATAGCCCTTACTGAACTCGGTATGATTCCCTGATGCAATCAGGCTGAAGCCCAGGTGTGCATATGACTTCATGAAATCAGCCAATTGATCTTGAAGACGCGGATCGATCGTCTGCTGAAAACGCGTAATGCCATCAATCACAAGCACAATTTGAGGAAATGACAGCTGATCGGTCTCCCCTTGGCGCACAGCTTCGACATACATTTCTTCCCGCACCTTAAATATGCGGTTCATTTCTTCTGCCCATTCGGTGATATCATCTTTTGTTTCAAGGTAATCAATGTTCTCTTCTTTTGCATAATGGGATAGACCTCGATCAATTGAATCAAAGACAGCCAGCTTTTCAGGCTTTGCCACTAAAAGCTGATCAAGCATCAGTTTTGTCACATTTGTTTTCCCGCGCTGCGTTTGACCGATGATGAGACAATGTTTATTCTTTTTCAAGTCAAAATAAACAGGTGCCACAGATTCCTCATCTAATCCGACTGGAATGTCATAAGGCGGTTTTTGTTCATCTAAACGACTCTCAAGCTCCCAAACTGTCAGCTTATCAGGAAGCATTGGCACAGGCTTTGGTTTTTCAGCCGCTTCAAAGCGGTCATGAAGAAGCTGTATTTCTTGTTTCAAATGCTCAAACAATTCGAGATCGTTCTCTCCTTCAACTGGCAGAAACATTTGCGCAAAATAAAGCTCTTCTTTGTTGATAATCACTCGTCCTGGGATCGGCTCTAAGCTGAATTTCGGTCTGCCAATAATCGAGTACGCCTCTCCTTGGTCCATTAAGTAATGGACAATCTTTGTTTTCAGATTGTTCATCAGCGATTGTCGCACTGCATTTACCCGAGTTGCCGTAATCAAGAAGTATATACCTAGTGATTGTCCGTCACGGCTCAGCTGAATAAATTCAGATTCGAGATCATGCATTTCGTCTTTGACAATGTCAAAGTTGTCAATCACGATAAAAATGAACGGAAGCTTTTTCTCATTTAAGGCATTGTACATTTTGATATGACTCACTTCTTGCTGTCTGAATAACCGCTTGCGATATTCAACCTCTACCCGCAGACGCTTCATTGATTTTTGGATCTTTCTCATCTGATCCATTAAGAAATAATCCGCCGTATGCGGCAGTTTGGCTAACGGAAGCAATGTTCCGTTTCCGAAGTCATAAATATATGCGTGCCATTCTTCAGGTGAATACCTCTCCGCAAAGCTCATCAGCAGTGTTGTAGCAGCAAGTGATTTGCCGTAGCCGGAGGAACCGAAGATGCCAATGTTCCCATCTTCCATCATTTGATAAGAAAGTGGATGCTGGCTTTGCTGATCTGGTTCATCGACAAGCGCAAAATGGAAGACATGCTCTTCACTCGACGCATAACGTGTTTTTGGAATACGTTCTTCAAGCGGTGGAAGCCATGGACTTGGCAGCTTCTCAATTCCAAGCTCTTGCTGCATACGTTCAATTTCATCCACAACAGCGGAAATCTCCGTCACTGTCTCTTTTTTCACTGCCGGCTCTGTGCTTACCCCTGATAACGGAATAAGACCAGTATCTGTCACAATGGCAATGTCATCTTCTGAGCCGTAGCCATCTTCCATATATGGTGCACCGCTCCAAGCCGATTGGAACAATTCATAAATTTCATTGTTGCCAACTTGTAAATAACCGCGGCCTGTGACGGTAATGGACGCTGCATCACTATTTTTCAAAATTTCCTTACTGTCTGACGCATCTTGCACTTTTAGTGCGACCTTAAAACGGGAGTTACTCCAAATCTGATCATCAATGACTCCGCCTGGCTTTTGGGTAGCCAAAATGAGATGGACCCCGAGGCTTCGGCCGATACGTGCAGCGCTGACAAGCTCCCTAATAAAGTCTGGCTCTTCACTTTTTAATTCAGCAAACTCATCAGAGATTAAGAACAAGTGAGGCATTGCCTGCTCAGCCTTTTTCTCCTTGTAGAGCTTCGTATAATCATTGATGTGATTCACATGATACTGATCAAACAGCCGCTGCCTTTTCTTCAATTCACTTTTAATTGAGGCAAGCGCTCTTTCACTAAAGTTCTTGCTGCCTTCAATATTGGTGATCGTTCCAAGTAAATGAGGAATATTTCGAAACGGCTGCGCCATTCCGCCGCCTTTATAGTCAATCAACAGAAAAGCAACTTCATGCGGGTGAAAATGTACAGCGAGCGATAAAATATACGTCTGTAAAAATTCACTTTTCCCTGATCCCGTTGTTCCCGCCAACAGTCCGTGCGGGCCATGTGCTTTTTCATGCAGGTTCAGATCGACAATGTCGTTTTTCCCTTTATAACCAATTGGAACTGATAATGATTTGGCCGTTTCTGAAGTCAGCCATTTTTCACGAATGCCAATGTCATCTACCTGTTTAGCATGGAAAAGATCAAGGAATGAGACCGTCTCAGGAATCGAATTGGTCATGCCGACTTGATGATCTAATGTTCTCAGTGTTCTGGCAAACAGTTCATTGTCCCCGCGCTGATGTGTATCAAGCTGAAACGGAATTCGTACTGCCTTTTTGTGCTGAATGAGAATATCTCCTTCTTCTTCGTTAATATAACGGACAAGCGTCGAAATATTTTCAGCTAAGCTTTCCTTTGTTTCTGCTGCAAAGATGATGGAGATACCAAGATCTGTCCGGCTGCCTTCTAGGTATTCTAAAATCACATGCTCGGCAATGAGCTCATGATTTGTTACGATGAACACAAAATGAGGCGTAAAGATTTTCTTCTCTTTTTCTTCTTCTAAATCACGCTCGCGTAAAATTTCATAAATCGAGGACAACAACTGATCGCGTGTTTGTTCGTTGTAAATAAACCCTTTGCCATATGTATGAGGCAGCTGGAAGTGCGGAAGCCATTTCATCCATTCCCAATTCTCATACTCCTGCTCATGAAAGATAAAGACAAATCTCAAATCGTGATAGCTGTGCGAGAAAGCAAGCTGTCCGACAAGCTGATGAAGCTCATTTTTCACAATCGCAGGCTTCCCAATTAATCCTGTTGGACCATCCGCAAGACCGAATGTAATCGGGACATTCTTCACTTCACGATATACTTTTTGCATGTGCTGCGTTTGTTCCATTAAGTCATCAACATCTCGATTGGCCATATCGCCGCCGCTCATCGATAATTCATAGCTTGATGGGACTGCGCCTGTTCCAAGACGCAGGTGCAAGAAGTCGTCACTCACAAGCGTCTTTTCCCAAATGCGTCCGCTGATTTCTGATGTTAAATACTTCATTTTTTCAAATGACGGATAATGATACGTCAAAATATATTGCTGGCGGTCATACAGCTCTTGCAGCTCTTTCCGCTTATTTTCTAAATAAAGAGAATAGACACGCTGCCGCTTCTCTTCTCTTCTTTTGCGCTGTGATTTTTCCTTAAAGTATTGAACGGACGATGTAATTAACGTCATGATAAACATCGCCATCGACACGATAATAAAGATTCCACGCGGCTGGATAAGGGCAACAATCCCCATCACAAGAAGCATCACAAGCGGCGGAAGGACTACAAGCCAAAGCCCTCTACTGTTATTTTCACTCTCCTGCGAAGGAAAGCTAAAGGATACCCGGTCATCTGGCAAATCATAAATCAAACGCGGTGTACGTCTGTATGAAGGGTATTTTTGTTTTGTTTCTGTACTTGGCGGTCTTGTTTTTTCCAAACGTGTATGAAAGGGTTCGTAAGCTGTCACCTGTAATAAATCATCATCTTTAAATGTCACCGTCAGAAAGTTCCAGAACAGCTCATCTCCTGCATAAACCTTCTCTGGACCGTGGATTTTCTTTCCGTTCACGTAAATCGTCTCGTCCTGAGGCATGACATACCATGTTCCTTCGATTTTCTCTAAAGTGAACTGGCTGGCCTCTTGAAACACGGAATGAGCTTGTTCTTTCCACACATCAATTTCATCATTCTCCTCACGTGAAAAAGACAGCTCAACTCTATTTCCTAGGTAATAAATATGCTGATCATGATGTGCATCCATTAAAATAAGTGTGAGTGAACCAAGCTGATATGGTTCATGTGGAAGTAATTTGCCTTTCTTCTCATCTCCCTGATAAATATAAAAACCATCATTCGGTTCATCAGGAGATAAACGAATGATCCCTTCATCAAACGAAAGTGAAGGGATTGTCACTGTATGCTCTATTTCAGGTCCAATCAGAGCTTCTCGATTGAACTGCTCATCTAAACGGACAGTTTGATAATCCTCCTCATAAAAAACCCAAAGAAGACTCAAACGCTCCACCTCCTCATGGGACAGCACCAACTGTCAGTTGTATCGAAAGAATTATTTTTTCTCATCTTTTTTCGTTTGAGAAGTTTTCTTTTTCGCTTCAGATTCTTTCTCTTTTTTCTCTTGATCGGCTTTTGACTGCTCTTTTTGTTCAGCTGTTTCATCTGTTTGGCTTGCGTCTGAGGAGTCACTTGTGCTTGTCTCGGTTGTTTCTTTTTCTTCATATTTCGCCATTTCCTTAATGATCGGATCTAGCTGTTTTTGTTTTTCTTCAGCAGAAAGGCTGTCATCGTTTTGAATTTCATTGCGGTAGGCGACGAGTGCCGTAAATATGTACCTGTCGTCTCCAAGCACCCGTGCAATATCAAGTGCTTCCTTGCTATTTCCTTGTCCAATATGAATCCAAAAAAGGAAGTATTGCGGATCTGTCTGCAATGTGTACGTTTCTGTGATTTCTTTTTGATGCTGATCAAGTAACAGACTGCCTTGGTTCGTTTGTACATACGAAATGGCCAGTTCATATTGTAGAGAGACTGGCATTTGATTGGCTGGATATTTCTCTAACGTATCCACCACTTGACTGTACTGTTTGTTGAGATAATATTTGTTTGCCTCGACGTACGCTTCTTGTTTTGGCATGGCAAAAAAGAAGGTGTAAATGGTGTACACCAATGCAGGGATTAACAGGACAAGCAGACCTAATCCGATGTATCGCTCGATCTTCCATTTCTTTTTAGGAATGGTTAAGAGCGTTTTTTCTTTCGCATCGATTGCTTTGATCTTTTGCTCAATCAAAGCTGACAATTCTTCCAGCGACTTCGTTTCACTAATTTCTTTTGCCAGCTCAGATAATTTCAACGTTTCATTGTAAGCCACATATTCTTGAAATTGATATTCATGGTCAACCACTCGAAGAACGACAGCCTTAACCTCTTTTAACAGGCGATGCTCATCGGTTTCATATGGCGGAATGCTTTCTTTGACTCCATAATGCAAAAATGCAGGAGCTAAGCCTTGATGAAAAACAATGTTTTCAGGAGAAACAATGGGATGCAGACGCTTCACGTCGTGTTTAAGAACTGCATCGACAAGCTGGTATGAAAAAATCCATTTGCTTTTTTCATCCTTTGCATGGATGAAACGAAATTCCTGATAGGCAGAAGGCGGTTGTATAGAAATGATGACCTCATCTTCGGTTAATTGAATCTCTTTCTGAAATGAAGGATTGATGTCTTTGATCGGTGCCGCTTCTAAACCGTCTAAGAGTTTAATCGTCTCTTTTTGAAAAATAAAGGTATAGGTGCCTCCCTCTTTTTTCATGACTGCTTCTAATTGTTCTTCTAAATAGGAACTCTTTTTTTCTGCCATTTACAAAAGTCCTTTCATAGTATTTCCAGCCTGTCTCCTGTGGTAATTCCACAGTCTGACAGCTTATATTCGCCTGAAAACACAGCTTTCTTATTAACTACTCGCACCCATCCGCCTTCTCGCTTTGGAAGTGAGATTTGTTTTGCCTGCCAGGCGATATGAATGACTTGTTTAATATGTAAATAATTTGATAATCTCAAATCAAACACACTGCCATCATAATTTTTTAAGTCGATGGTAATATCGATATACACAAATTTCCACCTCACAAAATAGAAAGAGCGCCGGCATCCATTGACAGACTCGGCGCTGTTTCTGCTTTTCACACTTAGAAAGGAAATCCATTTGATTAGCCGCGAATTTGGCTTGCGATGTCTTGGTCAGTGCTTTCAAGTGTATTTGCCGTTTGATCAAGCTGATTGCTGACATCTGTTAATAGATCAGACATTTTGATAAATGAAGGCTTAAGCTGCTCGTATTGATCAGCAAATGCTTCACTAGAAGCACCTTCCCACATACCTTTTAAATCAGAGATCATTCTATTTAGACGATCAACTTGGTTTAACACTTCTTGACTTTCAACACCATATTGCTTAGCGGTCGCTCTTAGTTCTTCTGGGGTTACGCGAATAATTCCTGACATATTCCTCATTACCTCCCGTGCATAGCCGCCATATAATGGGCTAATCCACTTATTTTTTGACGTTATTATTATAAAAACAGAAATGATACACAGTCAAACAAATCTGTTTTTATTTTACAAAATGAGTCTATAGAATTACTGTTTTTTCGCTCTTTATCTAGTATTTAACATTTTTTAGTCATATATTCTTAATAAGTGTCCACCTGCTTTGAAGGACCTTTCCGACTATTGATTTTTTACTACGTTATTATTGTACTATTTCTTTTTCATCGTGCTTTAACATCCATTTGCTTGCTTATCACACTTTTTGTTTTTTAAGTTTATGGCAGTTTTTTGTTGATTTACGCACCTTATTCTCTTCATAATGTAAGTACGTGAAATATTCAAAAAAGCAGGGGTTTTTTATGACAAAAAAGACAGATCCGTTTAAGTATAGTCTTGATCGTTTAGAGGATGTGGCAGACCAAATTAGTGATGTGCTCAATTGCCCTATTACTATAGAAGATACTCATCATCGATTATTGGCATATAGCACACACAATGATTTTACTGATCCCGCCAGAACTTCAACCATTATCTCCCGCCGGGTACCGGAAAAAGTCATCAATCGACTTTGGAAGGACGGCATCATTCCTACACTCCTTAAAACAGACGAACCGCTTCGTGTCCCTCAAATTGCAGAAGTGGGTTTATCTAGCAGGGTCGCCATTTCCATCTGGAAGGACAAAGAAGTGCTCGGATTTATTTGGGCGATTGAATCCGGACAGCCTTTTTCAGAAGAAGAAATGGACCTTCTCAAAATGGCAGCACATGCCGTGAAAAACAAATTACTCAATTTACAAATTCGAAAAACGAAAACAGAAGAACGCAATCAGGAGCTTTTCTGGAAGATGCTCACAGGTCATATTCATGAAAAGGATGAGATGCTTGACCTCTTTTTAAGACTTGGCATCAGATGTCCAGACACATATGCCATCATCATCTTCCGTCTTCGTGACGAACTCACAGAGGAGACAGAAAAAAAGCTATCTTATCTGCTTGAAACAACACAGCAAGTACAGGTACTGTTAACGACTGTTGATTTTCACGAATTCATTATTCTTGTCTCACCAAAAACAGATCATCCGCTTCAAGATATTAAACAATTCACAAGCGGTATGCTGCAGCAGCTTGCGGACCGGTATCATATTCAGCATGTTCAGGCAGCAATTGGAGGAATTTACGATAACATCTCTCAAATTCAGCCTTCCTATAAAGAAGCGCTGGCTGTATTAAAAACGAAAGAACGCTTTCCAGTTGAAACAGAACGTTTAAACAGCTTTTCTGAACTAGGTATTTATCAATATCTTGATGTGCTTGCTGAGAAGCGAAAGGGCTCTTCTTACTCTAGTTACTCTTTATCGAAGCTGGAGGATTACGACCTAAGGCATCATTCCAACCTCGTCGAAACCCTTGAGCGGTTTATTGACTGTGACAGCAATGCCAATATTGCCTCAAAGCAATTGAACATCCATATCAATACCTTGAATTATCGATTAAAACGGATTACAGACATCGCAGAAATTGATTTAAAAAACATGAATGAGAAAATGACCATCTACCTTGATATGAAGCTGAAAAACGTCCATTTGTGAAATTTCACAAAGAGGCGTTTTTTTATTTTTTATTTCAACCGAAGAATTTTCTAAACTTTCAGGATACACTAGACATACAATATCAATAGATAAGCATAGGAGGAATAAACATGATCATCGGCATTCCGAAAGAAATTAAGAACAATGAAAACCGAGTGGCATTAACACCAGGAGCAGCTTCTCAATTGCTTTCAGCTGGACATCAGATTTTAATTGAAACAAACGCTGGTTCTGGAAGCGGATTCACTGATGACGATTATGTATCTGTTGGTGCAGAAATTCTTGATCAGGCGAAAGATGTATGGGCATCTTCTGATATGATCATGAAGGTAAAAGAACCATTACCTGAGGAATATCCTTATTTCAGAGAAGGACTCATCTTATTTACGTACCTGCATCTAGCCGCAGAGCCCTCCTTGGCTGAAGCATTAAAACAAAAAGGCGTTACAGCCATTGCTTATGAAACAGTAACGGACGGAAAATCACTCCCTCTTCTCACACCTATGTCTGAAGTAGCAGGCAGAATGGCCGCTCAAATTGGTGCACAATTTTTAGAAAAGCCAAAAGGCGGAAAAGGTATTTTACTTGCAGGTGTACCAGGGGTATCAAGAGGAAAGGTCACCATTATTGGTGGCGGTGTTGTTGGAACAAACGCAGCAAAAATGGCGATCGGACTTGGCGCAGATGTCACCCTGATTGATGTAAACGCAGGACGCCTGCGTCAGCTGGACGACCAATTTGGCCATCAAATGAAAACGTTAATGTCCAATCCTGTCAACATTGCAGATTCAGTCAGTGAGGCAGACCTTCTCATTTGTGCTGTGCTGATTCCTGGTGCCAAAGCACCAACGCTTGTGACAGAAGAAATGGTGAAACAAATGAAGCCTGGTTCTGTCATTGTGGATGTAGCGATTGATCAAGGCGGCATTGTCGAAACCATTGATCATATCACAACCCATGATCAGCCTACTTATGAAAAACACGGCATATTACATTATGCTGTCGCCAACATGCCAGGCGCCGTTCCGCGGACATCAACGGTTGCGTTAACGAATGTCACTGTTCCATATGCGCTGCAAATTGCGAATAAAGGCGCTGCAAAAGCCATTAGAGAAAACAATGCCATCGCAGAAGGTGTCAATGTCATGAACGGACATATCACGTACGAAGCGGTCGCTCGTGATCTCGGCTATGATTACGTACCTGTCAGCAAAGCCATCGATGCCACTTTTATGACCGAAGCTTAATCAACTACCCGCCCTATTGATAGGCGGGTTTTATTGTTAACCTAAAATAAAAACAAGTTGACAAAAATCCTTCTTCCCCTTAATCTATTTGTACAGATAGGACAGGGGGAAACATCATGCAAAAGAAGACACGAACTGCTGACTTTGTGCTAGTGGGAATGTTTGCTGCACTCATGGCTATCGGAGCCAATATTACATCCATCGTGCCGTTTTTACAGGTCGGCGGAATTCCACTTACGATGCAGCCGTTTTTTTGTGTACTTGCTGGTCTCTTACTCGGCAGACGGCTTGGCGCATTAGCTATGATTGTCTATGCCTTGGTTGGTATTGCTGGTGCACCTGTATTCGCCCAGTTCTCTGCGGGCTTTGGGGTCATTTTAGGCAAAAGCGGCGGCTTTGTATTATCGTACATCCCTGCTGCCTGGCTTGCTGGATTCATTCTAGAGAAAAGAAAAAACCCTGGCTTTGGCCGCTTTTTAATTGCAGCCATTGCTGGTACGACCGTGATGTATGTGATCGGAACCACCTATACATACCTCGCATTAAATGTATGGCTCAATGCACCGATTTCCTATCAAACCACGTGGTTCTTTATGATCTGGTTTATGGTAAAAGACTACGCATTGACGATATTACTTGCGATGCTGGCACCTAAAATTTATCGCTCTGTTTCCAAAGCCACATCCTTTCGAAAACAAGAAGCTGTATCATAGAAAAAAGAGCCTGTCTTCATTCAGGCTCTTTTTTCATCATTACTCAGCGTATTGGTCTATGATTTCTTCCAGCATTCCTTCAAGCACTTCTACTTCTTCAAGATCTGATGGACTGAAGCGGTAGCGTACAAGCTGTTCTCCATCATTATACATCTCCTCAAGCCAGCCTCTCAGGCCTCTTGCTCTACGGCCGACTTCGAAAACAATGTCTAATCCGCCTTCATCTATCAGAAAAATCAGCTCTAACTCATCAAGCATATAGCGATAGTAGTCTGATGTTGGACTGAACTCGAATTCTTGGACGAATGGCAGGCGCCGCTGGAAGTAAGGTGCTTGCTCACAGTCTGCTTCGTTCAGGTGGAAGCCTAAATTTCTAGTGGCTTCCAGCACATTTTTCACCCATGGATGTGCTTCAACGAAAATGCGGTCATAGTCAGATTTATCGATTCCGCCTTGGATATCAAGGTCTGTCTCTACTGCAATTTCTACTTTTCCAATAGTCATCGGGGTATCAATAGGAAGAATAAATGAAAACGGAAATTCATGCTTTTCTCCATGCTGGATGGTAAAAGAATCCGTTACCCGTAAAGTATAGATGTTCGCATATTTTCTACGCTTTTCATCATCTTTCATAATCACATACTGTGTTTCAATCTTGACATTGATATAGCGTATTTCCTGAGAAATTTTCCCGCCTTTTACATGGACAGTTCCCGTTACTTCTTGTCCTGGATAATAAGCGTTTTTCTCTAAAATGGTATCTACTTTTGCCGCACCAATTCCTGCACTTGCCGCTAGTTTTTTAAAAAATGACATGTTCCATCTTCCCCTTTTCATTTTTATCAGCATATATACGCAGGAAGAAAGATTCATTTAATCCATACTTTTTTCCTAATTATTTTTTCATCTATGAACAACAAAAAAGCTTATAGAAAAAACATTATCGTTTTCTCTACAAGCTTTTCATCTTACAGAATAATGGCCGCCAGCCAGCCGAACAGAACAAGGGGAATATTATAATAGATAAAAGTCGGGACACAAGTTCCCCAAATGTGGTGATGCTGTCCATCCATATTCAATCCAGATGTTGGTCCAAGCGTACTGTCACTTGCAGGTGAACCTGCATCTCCAACAGCCGCAGCAGATCCAATAATGGCAATTGTAGCCATTGGACTAAAACCTAAGTGTAAGCAAAGTGGAACAAAGATGGTTGTAATAATCGGAATCGTTGCAAATGATGATCCGATCCCCATTGTCACAAGCAGACCAACGAGTAGCATTAAAATCGCCGCAAGACTCTGGCTGTTTCCGATAAATTGAGAAGATGCTTTGACAAGGGATTCAATGTCTCCTGTTTTTGTTAACACATTGGCAAATCCAGCGGCAACAAGCATGACAAAACCGATAAATGCCATCATATTCATTCCAGATGTAATGAGTTCATCTGCTTCATCGCGTTTCATCATTCCAGTGACAAACAAGACAAGCAGTCCTGAGAGTGCACCGAAGATCATTCCTTCCACACCAAGGCTTTGCGATAGATAAAGCTGGACAATCAACGAAACGAGAATAGCAAGACCGGCAAAGAATAAGCTTTTTTTCGTATAAGCCGATTTTTCTACATCTGTAATTTCACGATCCTCATATACCTTCGGCTTTCGATACACAAAAATGGAAACGATCAATCCAAGAACCATACCCGCAACAGGAATCAGCATGGCATATGGAATATCTGCTAAGTCTACAGTCAAACCCGCTTCCTTCATATTGTCACGAAGCATTCCGTGGAAAATCTGTCCAAAACCGACTGGAAGTAATATATATGGTGCAGTGAGTCCGAAGGTCATGACACACGCTAGCAGTCTGCGGTCAATTTGAAGCTCGTTAAACACCTTTAATAACGGCGGAATTAAGACTGGGATAAAAGCAATATGAACAGGGACGACGTTCTGTGAAAAACAGGACACGATCAAAATGACAAGAACGATGAGCACTTTTGATAGTGTTTTCCGTCTTGAATCGCCTTCTTTTCCTAAAAGCTTCACGGCTCCTTCAACCATGGCATCTGGAAGACCTGTTTTCGTCAGTGCCGCAGCAAATGCTCCTAATAACGCATAACTAATCGCCACTGTTGCATTTCCTCCGAGTCCGTCTGTAAAGGCGTTCACTGTTCCTCCCAAGCCTAATCCACCTGCAAGTCCGCCAGCTAAAGCGCCTATTGCCAGCGCAATCACGACATTGACCCGCAGCAAACTTAATATCAACATTAAAACAACCGCTAAAACAACTGCATTCATGGTGAAACCCCCGAAATCCTTTAGTTTACTAATGTAGTAGATAATTAAAGTACCAACGTATGTTACCATAGAAAAAAAACTTCGTCAAATGGCGTATGTCCTACATAAAAAAAGCCCTGCCACTTGGCAGAGCCTTCTCCTTTATTTCTTTCCTTCAAAACGTTCCACAAATGTTGCGAGTGATCTCACCATCACACCTGTTGCCCCTGTTGGTCCAAAGCATGAAGGTTTTTCTGTTGTTGCGGTTCCTGCAATATCTAAGTGAACCCAAGGCGTATCCTCTGCGAATTCTCCAATGAAAGCACCTGCCATGATCGCATGACCATCACGGCCTGGTGAATTATTGAGATCCGCCATTTTGCTGTTTCGTACTCGTTTCTTATCTTTTTCTGTGATTGGCAGCTGCCAGATCATTTCACCACATTCTTCTGCTGCTTCTTTAAACTGAGCGTACAGCTCATCGTCATTGGTCATTACACCTGTTGTCTCATTTCCAAGCGCCACAATGACACCGCCTGTTAATGTGGCTACATCTACAAGGACAGAGGCACCGTGCTGCTTCGCATATGTCACCCCATCTGCTAAAACAAGACGGCCTTCTGCATCCGTATTGAGCACTTCGATTGTTTTACCGCTTAGTGACACAATCACATCGTCAGGCTTCATAGCGTCTGCCGAAATCATATTATCGGTTGAGGCAATGACCGCAATGACATTTTGCTCTGGGCGAAGTTCTCCGATGATTTCCATTGCGCCTAAAACAGAGGCTGAGCCGCCCATATCTGTTTTCATGCCAACCATACTCGCTCTTGGCTTTAAAGAATAGCCGCCGGTATCATACGTGATGCCTTTACCGACAAGGCCGATGACGTCTGTCCATTCTTCCTTGCCTTGATATTTCAATACAATGAGTTTTGGCGGTTCTGTTGAGCCTCTATTGACGGCTAAAATACCGCCCATTCCGAGCTCTTCCATTTGTTCTTTATCTAAAATTTCAATCTCAAATTCATATTTATATGCAAGCTCTGCCGCATACGAAGCCAGATCAGAGGATGTGAGCATGTTCGGCGGCATATTCACAAGGGTACGGGCCGAATTGACTGACTGTCCGTACACTTCACCGACTTTCAGACTCGCCTGAATTTCAGCTTGATCATGATCCGTCGTTGCATAAACAAACTCGATGAAGCGATCCGGTTCATTTGTTTTATGTTTAAAGTCCTGTAATTCATATGTAGCTAAAAGGCAGCTTTCAGAAAGGGCATGGGCTGCATCTTGAGCAGGCAGATCCTTTCCAATAAACGTATCCAGCAAGACAGAAACCGCTTGCTTTTTATCTTGATGAAGTTTTTTAAATAAATGGGCAAACACTTCTTTTGCCCCTTCAAACGTGTAATCTGATTCCTTCCCAAGCCCGACAAAATAAATGCGTTTGATGCCTGTTTCAGGGGATGGGAAAAACTTCGAAAGCTGATTGCGTTTGGAAGAAATGTCGCCTTCTTTTAATAATTCAGTGATTCTTCCTTCAAGTAGTTCATCCATTTCTTTTGCTTTTCCTGATAATTGGCTCTTTTGAAAAAGTCCGATCGCCAGTGTATCTTTATGCTGCAATTCATTTGTCGAGAAAAACATATTTATCACACGCTCCTTAATGAACTCCATTTTTCACATTTGAACTTCTATTATATCAAAATTTGCGTGCCTATACGATCATTGGCAGACTGTCTTTACTTGATGAACATTTATATTTTCACACGCGGAAGGGCATCATGAAAAAACGGCGAAAACCTGAGCAGCCTGTCCATGTTTCCCCGTTCCACATCTACTTTCTTTAATGTTATAATAAACATGGACTTGGCAGCTTTTTTTACTGCTATCATTTTTCATCATACTAGGATTTTTAGTCCATCATTTCGCACGATATTTTTTCTTAAAGAGAGGATGTTTCTTGTTCATGAGCGTACTGACGAATTTTCCGCTGCTTGCCAGCCTAGCAGCCATCTTTTTTGCACAATTTGTAAAAGTACCGATTCAATTTATCATTTCTAGACGACTAGATTGGTCGCTCATTACAAGCACAGGCGGAATGCCAAGTTCACACTCCGCAGCAGTAACAGCACTCTCCACAGCAGTGGCTTTAGAGCACGGGCTAGGAACATCAATTTTTGCCATTTCCGCCATCTTTGCCATTATTACCATGTTTGATGCGACAGGCGTTCGCAGACAGGCAGGAGAACAGGCGACTGTTCTCAACAAGCTCGTAACAGATTTTAACCGATTTGTTTCAGAAGCAAAGAATTTCCCAAATGCGGAGGAAAAAGAAAAGCAAAAGAGATTAAAAGAGCTTCTTGGTCATAAGCCGATTGAAGTCTTCTTCGGCGGCTTAACAGGGATCTTGCTGACACTCATCTTAGATTATTACTTTATGTAGAAGCGAAAAAGCTTTGGACCTTAAACGGCCCAAAGCTTTTTTATTCTTTATTGGCTTGAAACTGCTGACGGAATACTTGCATCGATTCTGCTTCATTGAGCTGATTTAAGTCTTTTTCCGTTAACGTCCCTTCACCCTTTTTGATGATATACACATCGAGCACTTTTTTACCCCATTCTCTATACACATCATCAACGGTTTCATAGTATAAATCAAGCTTATGACCTTTAATGGCTTTCCCGGTATCTGCAACCACACCGTAGCCATAGTTTGGGATAAACAGCACCGTTCCAATCGGAAAAACAGATGGGTCCGCTGCCACTGTTGAATATAAATCACGTTTCACTTTGACGCCTGAATATGTAATGCCATATGCATGATGTTCCTTCGTTTTGCCTGTTGATTCCACACCTGCTGTATAGCCGGTTGCAACAACCTTCTGTTTCGGGTAATCGTTCCAATTAAACGCTTCTTCGAGAGAAACAGCCCGCGAGTCTTCACTTTTGAGTGCCATCGTTTCCCTTTTTGGCTGCTGAAAAAAAGAAGATACTTGCTTGCCCGCATCGGTCTCTTTCACCCATGCAGCTAAATCACTTGGTTCGACTCCAGATATGCCCGTAAAGCTTGTCAAAAGTGCAAGCATGAATAGGGCGGTCATGAACAATCGTTTCATCCATGTTTTCATCTCTATTTGTCACTCCTCTACCCATCTATTTGTTTCCAAACAAAATGGAAACTATGCAAAGGAGAAACAAAAAAACCCACTTGCGTGTCTACAAGTGAGTTAAAACATTTGATACCCTCTTTTTCGAAGTGCATTAATGACAAAACCTGATGCGATTGCACCGATCAGGCCGCTTAATAAGATGATGATATCTGCCGCAGCCAGTGAGACAATTCGGTCTCCTATTCCTGAAAAAGCGGTGCCAGGCTCTCTTACATAAGTGATCATCTTTTGATTGTTGATAATGAAAAGGCATACAATTGGATATAAAATAGCCATAATCCATGACATTCTCAGCAGCATATTGAGCAAAAAGCCAATGCCGAAGAATAACACGAAAAATAAAATAACTGAAATGATAACGACTGGTAAACTGATCACTTCATCTCCACCCCCAAATATCCCATCATTAGTTTAACTTGGAAATAGAGATGAAGTCAATCAATGGAAAAAGCAGATCGATTAACGCTTCTTTCCTGTCCCTTTACATTCCTCACACGTTTCAGATCCGCCGAGCAATAGCTGAAAATACCCTTTTCCTGAACAATATTGACAGGTTGATGTTTTTTCTTTTGTTTGTGCATTCATATTGCCCACTCCTTAATCTAAATTTTCTGATAATTTATTATAACATATTTTGCTGCCGATGACCAAGTGAGAAAATGTACCACCACACATAAAAAAACGCGTATCACGAGGATACACGTTTTTGTCTATGATGTTTAGAAGAACTTGAATTTTCCTTTTTTCAGAACAAGTCCTGGTCCGCCAACCATGAATAAGGAGCGGTTGTCGATGATTTTCTTCATTGCAGAAGCTTTTGTTCCTTGGAGTTTTTTACCAAACGCAACACCTACAGCGTCGTGTTCACCAAGAGAAGCAACTGTTCCTTTGATGTCTGGCTTAAAGCTTTCAAGAGAACCGCCTTTTACTAGTGCTGCAAGGTTTTTCGCTACTGTCTCACCTTGCTGCATAGCGATTTGTGCAGTTGGTGGGTATGGACGATTGATTTCTTCATTGATAATCAATGAACAGTCACCAATGATGAAGACATCATCATTTTCTGGTACACGAAGATCTGGAGACACTTTTACGCGGCCGCGCATGTTTTCAAAACCAGCTTCTTCAACGATTGGGTTACCGCGTACACCTGCAGCCCAAACAACAGTTGCAGCTTTGATTTCTTCTGTATCATCGTCTTTCCCAACAATGATCCCCTCAGGCGTACATTCTTTGATCGCTGTACCGATTTTGAACTCAACACCTTTACCTTGAAGGTAGTTCATCGCATAGTCGATCAATTCTGGATCGAATCCAGGAAGAGCTGTTGGCGCAGCTTCTACACAGATGATACGCACGTCTTTTTGATCAATGTCATACTCTTTGCAAAGCTCAGGCACACGGTTTCCAAGCTCACCAAGGAACTCAATACCTGTGAATCCTGCGCCGCCGACAACGATTGTCAAACGCTCTGGACGTTTTTCAGCTTCCGTATTATACGTCGCAAATTGAAGCTCAATGTGCTCACGAAGCTGACGAGCAGAGTTGATGTTAGAGATTGAGAATGCGTATTCTTTCAGTCCTGCAATACCAAATGTTTCAGGGACAGCACCAAGTGCAACAACAAGGTAGTCATAAGAAAGTTCGCCATCTGATGTCACAACTTTCTTCGCTTCCTTATCAATGCTTTTAACTGTTGCTTGTACAAAGTTGACACGGGAACTGTTAATCACATCTTTGATTTGATAACGACAGCGGTCATGATGAAGTGTACCTGCACTTGCTTCATGAAGCCATGTTGTTTCGTAATGATAATTATGCTTGTTCACAAGAGTAATGTCCGCATCATTTGTGCCAAGCTGTTTTGTTAATCTTGTTACAGTCATTAATCCGCCATAACCTGCACCTAATACAAAGATTTTCGGTTTATTCACTGGAATCACATCCACCTTTTTTAAATTTGCTGTAAAACGGATAAAGAATTACATATCGTTATTCTCAACCGCTTTGCGGCATTTTATGAAATTTAAACAAAAAAATAAGTATGTGAAAATCTGAACTTTCACCTACATAAAACGAAAGCATTTGACCGTATCCGACAAAAATTCATAAAAAATTAATATTTAGTTCCCTTAACAATAATAGCGAGTTCTGCTCCAATTTTCAAGGCTTTAAACTGAAAATCCTTATGATAAACGGTCTTTCTCACTTTTTCCTCCTTTTCAAAGCTTCAGCATCAAAAAACGACAAGTTTTTCAAAACAAGTCAAACGACGATATGTGGTATGATATGATATAGTGATAACAATTTTCATTTGGGAGGATTAAAGGAATGCAAGAAGATTCTAAGGTATATGACATTACCGTTATCGGGGGCGGCCCAGTTGGATTGTTTACTGCGTTTTACGGAGGCATGAGACAGGCAAGTGTGAAAATCATTGAAAGCCTTCCTCAGCTCGGCGGTCAACTATCCGCTCTTTACCCTGAAAAATATATTTATGATGTGGCTGGATTTCCAAAAATCCGCGCACAAGAATTAGTTGATAACTTAAAGGAACAAATGGATAAATTTGATCAAACCATTTGCTTAGAGCAGGCAGTTGAAACGGTTGAAAAGCAGGCAGATGGGATCTTTAAACTTGTGACAAATCAAGAGATTCATTATTCTAAAACAATTATCATCACAGCTGGTAATGGTGCATTCCAACCGAGAAAGCTTGAACTTGATTCAGCAGAATCATTTGAAGGAAGCAACCTGCATTACTTCATTAATGACTTGAACCAATTTGCCGGCAGACGTGTGGCCGTTCTTGGCGGCGGAGACTCTGCGGTGGACTGGGCACTTATGCTTGAACCAATCGCAAAAGAAGTATCCATTATTCACCGCCGCGATAAATTCCGCGCGCATGAGCACAGTGTAGAAAACCTGCAAAACTCGAAAGTCAATGTACTGACACCATTTGTACCAACTGAGCTCATTGGTGAAGACCGCATTGAACAAATCGTGCTCGAAGAAGTCAAAGGCGACAAAAAACAAGTGCTTGATGTGGACGACGTGATCGTCAACTTCGGTTTTGTTTCCTCCCTTGGACCAATCAAACAATGGGGCCTTGAAATCGAAAAGAACTCCATCGTGGTGAAATCTACAATGGAAACAAACATTGAAGGCTTCTATGCGGCAGGAGACATCTGTACGTATGAAGGAAAAGTCAAATTGATTGCAAGCGGATTTGGTGAAGCACCAACTGCTGTCAACAATGCGAAAGCTTACATGGACCCGAAAGCCCGTGTACAGCCTCTCCATTCCACAAGCTTATTTGAAAACAAATAAGAGCGGATCAAAAAAGGAGTTCCCACTCGCGGAACTCCTTTTTCGTTTATTTAAAAATCCCAATATAGGCATTTGCCATCCCAAGTACCATTGCAGCAAGCAGCACCACAACAATCCCTGTCACAACCAAAATCACCCGATCCTTCACACGTTCTTTTTTCGGAAGCGGCTTCTCAATCCCGCAAGACGGACACGTTTTGGACCGATACGGAATCAGTTCATGACAGTTCCTGCAATTGATTTGTTCACTCAAACCTCAGCAACCTCTTTTCTGACTACAGTTTATGTTTGGTTCTCATGATACTCTTTTCGAATGGAAATAGCCAGTTGTTCGGGCAAGCTGTAACAAAATTGAGCGATTTGTGATGTATGGAAATTAATGAAGGTATCATCTGTTCTACCGATATAAAGAAAGTAAAATAGATCATGAAGGTTAGGTGAAAGATGTTGAGGCGTTTCATAATTAGTGTTTGCTTGTTACTCATTATTGGCGGCTCAGTTGAACTGTTTGCAAAAGACTTTAACAAACGTGATGCTGAGTTCGCAGCAGGGTTAAATATTGATGTTGATCAACTAGAACCTTTTTTAAAGCATGTCTCCTCTTCGATTTTGGACTCTGGTTTGAATTATCAAGACATCAAACAGATACAGTCTGAAATAAAGAAAATGCAAAAGGACAATGAAACGAAAGAAATCGGTACGTTTGAAGTCATGTATCGCGGAGAACCAGCAAAGATTCGAGTTGAGGTTGAAGTACATGTGGAAGATGTCAATAAAGAAGTCTTGATCTATTTGTATAGTACACATGAGTTGATCTATGTCCTCGACAAAGAACTGTTAAAAATCGAAGAAGAAATATGAGAAAAAGATGCTGAGTGAGTGTCTTTTATCTTTGCTCTCAGTTCGATTAAAAAAGCCTCCTTGATCGTGTTGTTTACAAAACAAACGAACAAGCAGGCTTATCTTTATCCATGATCAGTTGTTAACACTCTTCCGGCGTACCGGTGTTCGTTGCTGTTCTGAAAGAAGAACCGCACCCGCATGACGCGATGGCGTTCGGATTGTCAATCGTGAAACCGCCGCCCATGAGTGATTGTTTGAAATCAATGATAGTTCCGTTCATGATATCAAGGCTTTCGGAATCGACAAGGACATTGATGCCGTGCTGCTTGAACTGCGTGTCTTTCTCTGAGACTTCATGGTCAAAGCCCATGCCGTACGAAAGACCGCTGCAGCCGCCGCCTTTTACGCCCACTCGAAGGAACGCATTTTCTTCTTCATGTTCTTTCATCATATCTTTAATCTGCAGTGCAGCAGCTTCTGTAATGGTTACTGGTGTACTCATGATCATCCCTCCTTTTGACTGGATGTTTCTTTTCAATTATAAACGTGATGATGCTTTTTCTCAAATAAATGGTTTAGAGCTAGAGATAAAATGTGCCGTCACAAATCGTTTCAGCAGGTCCTGTCATGAGCACGTGGTCATTGTCTTTCCAGCGAATGATGAGGTCTCCGCCTGCTAAATGAACGGTCATGTCTGTTTCTTTTTTCGCCTGACCATTCACAATTGTGGATACAGCCGCAGCACAGGCCCCTGTTCCGCAGGCCTGTGTAATCCCTGAACCTCTTTCCCACACACGAAAATGCAGTTCTGTTTCACTGACAACTTCAACGAATTCTACATTGACGCCTTCTGGGAACATGTCGTGTTTTTCGATGATTGGTCCAAGTGTATGAAGCGGTGCTTTTTCAATGTCCTCTAAATAAAAAACGATGTGCGGGTTTCCCATTGAAACGGCCGTTCCATTTAAAACTGCCTTGCCAAAATCAAGTGCCTCATTAATCGTTGTGCTGGCCGGTTCACCAAGCATTGGCATCGCTTCTTTTTCAAAACGTGGTTTTCCCATATCTACTGTGACTAGCTGAACGTGACCATCCTGAGCGTGAACGGTCGCTTCAACGAGTCCTGACAATGTCTCAATCTGGAACGTTGTGTCCGTCACAATTTGATGCTCATACACATACTTTGCAACGCAGCGCAGCCCGTTACCGCAGTTTTTGCCCTCTGATCCATCATTGTTGAAAATGCGCATCTTCACAGGTGCAACATCTGATGGACAAATAAGGATCATCCCGTCAGAACCGATTCCTGTATAAACAGAAGAAACGCGGATCGCTATCTCTGATAGCTGTTCTTCTGGAAGCTGTTCCTTCATCTGATTGACGTAAATATAATTATTCCCTAATCCGTGCATTTTCGTGAATTGAAATGATGTCATGAGTTTCCTCCAAAAATATTGTTTCTTTATAGTATAAAAGGAGTCGATTCAGGAGACAATCTTATCATCCCCCGTTTTTCATACATAGAAGCTCTTTGCTGCCATGGCAAAGGGCTTTTATTATGCATATGCCTCTTTTTCTCTCGTGTGATGCTTCATATTGATGATATTTTATTAGCATAACATATTGGATGCGCTTTCTATTGATTCTCCTTAAAAATGGAAGATGAAAATGTGAAAAAAATGCACCTCATGACCCATGTGGTGCATTTAAAACATGTCGTTTTCCTCTATAAAAGCATAAATACGCTCGACTAGCTGCTCTGCATTTTCTCCTGAAACAAATTCTCCATTCACAAGTGCAAATGGGGAGTCCATACATTTGCCGCAATAGCTTAAACAGCCGTATTCCATAACGTCTAGGTTTGGGTCTTTTTCAAGCTTCTCTTTTGCTTCTTGAGACCCTTGTGCAAGATTACTTACACAAAATTCGATCAGTGGAAACACTGTGCTTCACCTCACATTGCCTTACCATCCTACCGAAATTCCTTGTATTAGTCAAAATATGAGCTTCATCTGTATCGTTACGCCTATTCCTCGTAAAATGTTTTACTATTTAGGACTAACTGATGAATATGTAGGTTATTTTGAAACAATTATTGTGGTTTCACAGTAAATTCGATATAATTTTATTTGGTATTTTAACTTAAAGTTTTTTAGTATAAGTGTTTTTCAATGTCTACGGGGAAAAGGAGAATCGTCATGAAAAATTTAGTCTTGATCGGCGGAGGTTACGGGAATATGCGGGTTCTCCACCGCTTATTGCCAAATCAATTACCTGATGATGTCACTATCACATTAATTGATCGAAATCCTTACCACTGTTTAAAAACAGAATATTATGCACTTGCTGCTGGAACGATCTCTGATCATCACATTCGAGTATCTTTTCCAGAGCATCCGAAGCTGGATATTCAATACGGGGAAGTAGAAAAAATTGATATTGAAAACAAACAGATCTTATTCAGCGACCGTGAACCGATTCCGTATGATGACACGGTGATTGGACTCGGCTGTGAGGACAAGTATCACAATGTCCCTGGTGCGAAAGAACATACATACAGCATTCAAACCATTGATCAGTCAAGACATGCGTATAACAAATTAAACAATTTGAGCGCAGGTGCAACGGTTGGCATCGTCGGTGCTGGACTTAGCGGGGTAGAGCTGGCCAGTGAACTAAGAGAAAGCCGTGCTGATTTAAACATTATTCTTTTTGACCGCGGAGAGCTGATTCTATCGAGCTTCCCAAAAAGATTAAGTTTGTATGTGCAAAAGTGGTTTGAAGAAAATGACGTAAAGATCATTAACTGTGCCAATATTACAAAGGTTGAAGAAGGTCTTGTTTATAACCATGATAACGCGATTGAAGCTGATGTCATCGTGTGGACAGCAGGAATACAGCCAAGCAAAGTGGTACGAGAGATGGATGTTGAAAAAGACGCACAAGGCCGCGTCGTATTAACTCCTCATCACAATCTCCCAGGGGATGAGCATGTATATGTTGTAGGTGACTGCGCAAGTCTGCCTCATGCCCCAAGTGCACAGCTTGCTGAGGCGCAGGCAGAACAAATTGTCCAATCGCTGCAAAAACGCTGGAAAAACGAGCCGCTTCCTGAGGCTTACCCGCAGTTTAAGTTAAAAGGCGTACTCGGCTCTTTAGGGAAAAAAGCCGGCTTTGGCTTAGTAGCGGATCGCCCGCTTGTTGGTCGTGTTCCAAGACTCTTAAAATCTGGACTTCTTTGGATGTACAAGCATCACAACGGCTAAAATCATGTGAATTTTTTCTCAAAGCTCCTTCGTGACGAGGGAGCTTTTTTCTATGAAACAGCATGTGCCGATGAGTGGGTCCATTTGATCGGAGCAAGGGCAAGGATGCAGTCTTTCCGAAAGGTTCTCATCGTTTTCTTCGATAAACAATACGCCTGGATAAGCTGATCCGTTTGACGGTGGACAATGATTTTTCTCTTCGTGCACTCTCCATTTTTCTTCATATAAATCATCTCAATCGGTATTTGCTGATGAAGAGATTGTTTCAGTAAATAATTCATGATGCTCACGCTCCTTTCATTTCATTATAAACGAACAAACGTTCCTTTTCAATTTAAATAGAACGTTTGTTCGATTTTTTCTCAAAAAAAAGAACAGCTTAATCACTGCTCTCCTTATACCCGTATTTCTCCATTTCTTGATAAATATCTTTTAATTTCGGATTGCCCTCGCCAACGATTTGATCCTCTACTAAAACAAGCGGATAAAAGAATTCATCATCAAGAATTCGTTCAGACAATTCCTTTTGTTGTTCGTTTTCTGGCGGGTGCTCAATATCAATATATGTGATGCGAAATGGCTGATTCGGATATTTTCGTTTTAATGCTGCATCTAACCATTCAAACGTATCTTTTGAAGAAGGCAGGTTCACGCAGCTAGCGCACAAGACATCTCTTCCATATACATAAAGATCGACGGTTTGATTCATTTGGCAAGCCCCCTATTCTTACTTCATTTTAGCTGAATTTTCTGGATGAAAAAAGCCAAAATCACTTTTTGTTTCAAGATGAGATTGTGCTATAATGAAAAGGAAACTTTGAAACCAATCAATAGATTTTTATCGTCCAGATGAATATAATGGTGATATGTTGTGAAAGGAGCGATTATATCTAATGACTGAAGTCGAAATGAAAGACCAAGTACAGGAAGTACTGGACAAACTTCGTCCATTTCTATTACGTGATGGTGGAGACTGTGAGCTTGTAGATATTGAAGATGGCATTGTAAAATTACGTCTTCTTGGTGCATGCGGCAGCTGCCCAAGTTCAACCATTACATTGAAAGCCGGTATTGAGCGCGCATTATTAGAAGAAGTGCCTGGCGTTGTAGAAGTTGAACAGGTTTTCTAATTCATATATGACATGAAAACGACCCGATTTGGGTCGTTTCAGACCGTAGACAAACC
>Ga0209463_1000380_pt1 | contig 37767 bp, 35 predicted proteins | sample AgamicMgSfrz_FD_187169 | JGI IMG/M metagenome (GOLD analysis project Ga0209463, IMG submission 187169) | Agave microbial communities from Guanajuato, Mexico - Mg.Sf.rz (SPAdes) (version 2) | ecosystem: Host-associated > Plants > Phyllosphere > Phylloplane/Leaf | place: Guanajuato, Mexico...
GTAGAAGAACGTGAGGAGAAGTGTCCGTATATGCGCCCCATCGACGTCCGCATCTGTCATAATAACAACCTTATGATACCTAGCCTTAGAAATATCGTAATCTTCTCCAATTCCGGTACCAATGGCAGTAATCATAGAACGAACCTCATTATTGGACAATATCCGGTCTAATCTAGCCTTTTCAACATTCAGTATTTTCCCTCTTAACGGCAGAATCGCTTGGAAGTGTCTATCTCTTCCTGATTTCGCAGAACCACCGGCGGAATCACCCTCAACTATGAACAATTCGCTTATTGCTGGATCTTTTGATGAGCAATCTGCTAATTTCCCTGGTAAGCTGGAAACTTCGAGAGCACTCTTCCTTCTCGTCAATTCCCTTGCTTTTTTAGCAGCGATTCTAGCTCTTAATGCCATTTGGCCCTTATCAACAATCTTCCTTGCAACAGAAGGGTTCTCAAGCAGGAATTTCTCAAAGTGTTCTGCAAAGATTGTATCAGTGATTGTCCGAACTTCTGAGTTCCCTAGTTTTGTCTTTGTTTGTCCTTCGAATTGCGGATCTGGATGCTTAATTGAGACAATTGCAACAATCCCTTCCCTGACATCCTCTCCAGAAAGGTTTGCTTCAGAATCCTTAAGAACTCCGTTTTTTCTTGCATAGTCATTAATTGCTCGAGTCAATGCCGTTTTAAAGCCGGATTCATGTGTACCGCCTTCATGAGTATTGATATTGTTGGCAAACGAAAAAATGTTTCCTGTATAACCATCGTTGTATTGGAGTGAAACTTCGACAGTAATACCGTCTTTTTCTCCTTCAATATAGATTGGCTCTTCAAACAGCACTTCTTTATTGCGGTTAAGATGCTCCACGTAAGACTTTATTCCGCCTTCATAGTGGTATTCCTTGCTCTTCTCCATGCCTTCTCTTGTATCTTCTATCGTGATTTTAATATTACGATTCAAGAAGGCTAATTCTCTAATTCTGTTTGACAATGTTTCATAATCATATTCGAGAGTTTCTTTAAAAATTTCACCATCTGGCTTAAACCTTGTAGTAGTTCCAGTGACGTCTGACTCTCCAATAATTTCAAGGTCTGCCTGAGGCACCCCTTTTTTAAATTGTTGGTAATAGATATTGCCGTCCCGGTGAACAAAGACTTCCAATACGGATGAAAGGGCGTTAACAACAGAAGCACCTACACCATGAAGTCCTCCGGATACTTTATATCCTCCACCGCCAAACTTACCGCCGGCATGCAGCACAGTCATGATTACCTCGACTGCAGGTCTTCCCATCTTCTCATGGATTCCGACTGGGATACCGCGTCCATTATCCTTAACCGTAATGCTGTTGTCTTTTTCTATAATGACATTGATTTCATCACAGTAACCTGCCAGCGCTTCATCAATACTATTATCTACAATTTCCCATACAAGATGGTGCAAACCTTTTCCACTTGTTGAACCAATATACATCCCTGGTCTTTTGCGGACAGCTTCTAACCCTTCAAGTACCTGTATCTGACTTTCATCATATGATTGCTGCTCCATTGGATCATGTTCCATTGACATATTGATCACCTTACTTTCTATTGACATCAAAAAATTTACTCTTTGCTACCCTATTAGACCTAAAACAGCTAATACTCCTGAGCTGTTAGTCTGTATGATCGCCTTTTTAATGTATTGGAAGCAATCGGAGAATAATAAATGGCGTCTTTTGTTATAACAATAGATTTATAAGCTTTTCTGTCGCCACTTACCACTGTCTCTTTTTGCGTATTTAAAAATTCAGTTGTAATCTCAGAGGAACCAATTGTTTGTTTATCTAAAATTGTAATGATATCTACAGTTCTTATAAGTACATTTTCACCAATATGAACGTACACTTTTTCACCTCAAAGCTATTGAATCTTTTTCATCGTTCCTGCTTCCACCTGGAATGTGGATGCTTCTTTTAATGTTTGATGATCAATTCCATCCACATTCGTAGTCGTCACGAATGTCTGTACCTTTCCCTGGATGGTATTCAAAAGGTGAGATTGACGATAATCATCTAATTCAGAAAGCACATCATCTAATAGTAGGATAGGATACTCGCGGATTTCCGCATGTATGAGTTCGATTTCTGCCATTTTTATTGAAAGTGCTGTAGTTCTTTGCTGACCTTGTGAACCAAAAGTTTGAACATCTCTTCCATTAACAAAAAACAATAAATCATCTCGGTGAGGACCGAATAAGGTCATACCTCGATCAATCTCTCTTTTTTTGACACTGGCAAACTTTTCTTCGTATACTCTTCTCATTTTCGACAAATCTAGTTCTTCTGATACATCTGCCGAAGCTTTATACTGAATTTCCAGTGTCTCCAGTCCTCTTGAAATTCCTTTATGAATTGGGATTGCCCAATTTTCCAGAAGATCCAGGAACTCAAAGCGCTTTGATACTATCTTCACTGCCATATCAATAAACTGTTCTGTCAGTATGTCAAGCATAGTATGATCTGACTGTTTATTCATCTGCAATTGTTTTAAGTATGTGTTCCGCTGCTGCATTATCTTTTGGTATTGGCTCATATCGTGCAAGTAAACAGGTGAAATTTGCCCAATCTCCATATCAATAAATCTTCTTCTAATCTGAGGACTCCCCTTAACGAGATTAAGGTCTTCCGGTGCAAACATCACGACATTCATATTACCGATGTATTGGCTTAACTTCCGTTGCTCAATATGATTGTACTTAGCCTTTTTTCCTTTTTTAGACACAACTAATTGCATGGGTAACTGCCCATGTGCTTTTTTTAATCTACCTTCTATTTTAGCATACTCTGAGTCCCAGCGAATAAGATCTTTATCATTTGAAGTTCTATGGGATTTTGCCATCGCCAAAACATAGATGGATTCCATCACATTTGTTTTGCCTTGTGCATTTTCTCCCAGAATGACATTTACTTTATTCTCAAATGCAACTTCCAGATGCTCATAATTTCGGTAATTCCTCAATTGCAGTTGCTCAATAAACATAAGGGATCATCCTTTTTTACAGAACTGTAAATGTACCAATAGAGGGAATTTCAATCTTGTCGCCTGACCTTAATTTTCTGCCTCTGCGCTGATCTTGTTCTCCATTGACAAATACTTCGTGTTCACTTAAAAACCACTTTGCCATTCCCCCAGATTGAATGATATCTGCAAGCTTTAAAAATTGGCCTAATGTTATATATTCCGTATCAATTTTAATTTGATTGTTCATGTTTTCACTCTTTCAAGTTTAATCGTATCTCTTTATTTTACTAAATTTATCAAGGATACACAAAGGAAACTGAAATATTTCTATAAATTAGTAGTATTCAGCACATTTATTAAGAGGTTTTAGCAATATTTCAAAGGTGAAATCTTTGATTTAAGAAAAATCATTCATAACACCAGGTTTTTCAAAATATATTATCCATGAAGGAAAATAGGATGCCCCTTTGGGACACCCTATAATTTTAATCAGCTTTTAATATGTCCTAACTGGAAGGATAAGCTGAAGAATAGAATCATCATTTAACGGATTGATCACGAACGGACGCATAGCACCAGTGAAGTTTATCTTCACTTCCGTTCCTTCCAAAGCTTTTAAAGCATCCATCATGTATTTGGCACTAAAAGATATTTTCAGTTCTTCACCTTGTATTGATTCACCGACAAGTTCCTCTACAACTTTACCAATTTCAGGTGTGAAAGAAGAAATTTCAATTACATCCTGTCCAATAGTGGAGAACTTAACAACATTGTTCCGACCTTCTCTTGCAAGTAAAGAAGCACGATCAATAGCCTGTAGGAATTCTTTTGCGTTTACTACAATCTCCGTCTTGCTTTCTGTTGGAATGAGACGATTTGTGTCTGGATAGTTCCCTTCAAGCAGACGAGAGAAGAATAATATATGCTTCGCCTTGAAAAGAATTTGATTTTCTGTAACGACAATTTCAACAGATTCATTATGGTCATCTAAAATACGATTCAATTCATTTAGACTTTTTCCTGGAATAATAATATTAAAAGACTGTTCTGTGTTTGAATTAATCCTTGCCTTTCTTAGTGCAAGACGATGGCTATCTGTTGCAATACAGATTAAGTCGTTGTTTTCAATCTTCCAGTTTACACCTGTCAACACTGGACGTGTTTCTGAGGTGGACACTGCGAAAACTGTTTGCTTAATGATGTTTTTTAGCAGGTCTGTTGGAATTTTAAAGATATTTTCTTCTGATATTTGCGGTAAATGTGGATACTCTTCAGAATCCAGACCGTTTAAGTTAAATTCAGATTTTCCTGAACGAATTACTGTTTGTAAGTTATCTACTTCAAGTTCAACTTGGCTTGTAGGTAGCTTTTTAACGATTTCACTAAAGAACTTAGCTTGCAGCACTATAGATCCAGGGCGCTGAATTTCGACAATTACTGTGTCATCTTCTTCTTTAGGAATAAAGGATTCAATGGAGATATCAGAATCACTTCCTGTTAATGTGACACCTTCTTCTGTTGCTACGATTTTTATCCCTGTCAAAATAGGTATAGTTGTTCTGCTAGTTATTGCTTTCATTACGTCTTGAACACTTTGCACAAGATTTTCTTTTTGGATGATAAATTTCATTAATTGATCCTCCGATATTTTTAATTTTTAATTGCGTTTTTATAATAATAATTCTTTTAAAAGATCGTAGTACTAGTAGTAGGCCCTGTTAATTTGTGAATAACTCGCTTTTTCATAGGAAACACAGTCTATCCACATGTGGATAGACTGTGTCTAAGTCAAGCAAAGTTATACACATTATTCAGCTTTATACTTTTAGCAGTTCGTTGATTTCTTTGAGCTGTTTTTGCAAAAGAGAATCAGATACCAGCAGCTTTGAAATCTTTTCGTGTGCATGGATAACTGTAGTATGGTCTCTTCCGCCGAATTCTTCACCGATTTTCGGAAGGGAAAAGTCTGTTAGTTCACGTGACAAGTACATGGCAATCTGTCTAGGAAAAGCAATCGATTTCGTTCTTTTTTTAGCTTTGAAATCCTCAAGTTTTACACTGAAATGTTCTCCGACCACTTTTTGAATATCATGTATTGTAATGACGCGCGGCTTAGAGCTAGGGACGATATCTTTTAATGCTTCAGCCGCAAGATCTGCATTAATGTCTTTGTTGATTAAGGAGGAATATGCAACAACTCTTATAAGTGCACCTTCTAATTCACGGATGTTGGAGTCGATTTGATTCGCTATATAAAGCATGACTTCATTAGGAATATCCAACCCATCTGCTTTTGCCTTCTTTCTAAGAATGGCAATTCTTGTTTCTAAATCAGGTGGAGTTATATCTGTTATTAATCCCCATTCAAACCGTGAACGAAGTCTGTCTTCCAATGTCGGAATCTCCTTTGGAGGCCTGTCACTGGAGATGATTATTTGTTTGCTTTCCTCATGTAAAGTATTAAAAGTATGGAAAAATTCCTCTTGAGTAGATTCTTTTCCAGCAAGGAACTGAATATCATCTATGAGAAGCACATCCACATTCCGGTATTTGTCACGGAATTCAGCGCCTTTATTGTCTCGAATACTATTAATAAACTCATTTGTAAACTTTTCTGAAGATAAATAAACGACCTTTGCTGAAGGATTATGATCCAAAACATAATGCCCAATTGCATGCATTAAGTGAGTTTTTCCAAGACCTACACCCCCGTAAATAAAAAGCGGGTTATAAGCTTTAGCAGGAGCCTCAGCAACAGCTAAAGAAGCAGCATGTGCGAAGCGGTTTCCTGAACCAATTACAAATGTATCAAAGGTATATTTAGAATTCAGTATTGTCTGTTCGGTTGTTTCTTCTTCTTTTTTCTTTTGTTTAGAGGAGATTTGAAGATCAAATTCTTCCTCCTTTTGGTTTTGAGGAATTATAAACTTTACACCAAGTTCTTCACCAGTTATTTCTTCAAGAATATCCGAAATAAGCTGGGAATATCGTTCTTCCAACCAGTCTCGAGCAAATTCATTAGGAGCCGTTATGATTAGGCTGTCACCTTGAAGGGCGTGTGCCTTCGTTGCTTTAAGCCATGTATCAAAGCTAGGTTTGCTGATTTTTTTTTCAATATTGCTTAACGCTTTATTCCATAGATCCGCAATATTTTCCAACCATTTTCCCTCCTTTTCCTTTTTATTTGCGTGCCGAAAAGAACAGATTCCTACAAAAGAGCAGAATCTGCCAATATATAAATAATGATCTGTGGAAAAAATATATAATAAGGAAGTAAAGTAGCATTTCGACAGTATCCACTAATTGTGGACAACTCTTTTAAGAGGTGTCTAATAAGCTGTCCACATTTTATCCACACTCTGTGGATAAAATAGTTATACACAGAAATTATTCAAATGTGAAAACAAAACTATAATATCAAAAATTCACAATAACTGCAATGGTTTTTCATATCTTATCCACAAGTGAAACGATATGTTGATAATAAATGTCCACAGGTTATGGGTTTGTTTAAAACCTGTAAATAAGTATTGTGGATAGTGAAAAAAATGTCGAAATTTTATCCACAGGCTCGAAAGCTGTCATTTTAGTACAAAATAAAGGGCGAAGTGAGAAATATAAATTATCCGTTTGAAAGGAAGCAAAGGTGACAGCATATTGACAAATAGCCATGTATTCCTTATTATTACTATTCAGAAAGAAATATAGTACGTAGCATATGTTTTACAGGAGATTTCCGATGTTATAGAACATAAAACAAAAAAACTTGTTTTAACAAAACGAGGATAAATAAATAGAAAATAAATGAATGGTTGACAATCAATCAGCTATGTTTATATAATTGTAAGGACTGTCTGTAACAGCTATTCCTCAGGGAGGTGTCATATACAATGAAAAGAACTTTTCAACCAAATAAACGTAAAAGAAGTAAAGTTCACGGATTCCGCAGCCGCATGAGCAGTCCAAATGGACGTAATGTTTTAGCTCGTCGTCGACGCAAAGGAAGAAAAGTATTATCAGCTTAGGCCACTGAAACGTCAGTGGTCTTTTTTTCGATAAAGGGAATAAAGTTATGGGCTCTTAGAATAAATTGTAAGAGCCCTTACTATAATGGAAATATAAGCTCCTGGTTTTGAAGCAAAGGATGTTTCTATGTTGCAAGGTACATAAATAATATAGAATCGGAAAGTATGGAATAAATAAGGAGTAATCTGATTTGAAGAAAGAATATCGTGTAAAGAAAAGTAAAGAGTTCCAAGAAGCATTTAAAAAGGGACAATCATTCGGCAATAGGCAGTTTGTTGTTTATAAGTATGAAAAAAGCGGACAAGCTCACTTCAGAATAGGACTCTCTGTCAGCAAGAAGATAGGAAATGCCGTCATGAGAAATAAAATTAAACGATATATTAGGCAGATTTTCTTGGAAATTGGGGATCTTGTTGAAAATGAAGCGGATTATGTCATTATTGCTAGAAAGCCTCTAGCTGAAATGGATTATGAGGAGACTAAAAAAAGCCTTCTCCATGTTCTTAAAATAGCAAAGGTCATAAAAAGAAAGATTCAGTGAAAATTCAAGTTAAGCGTTTCCTATATCAACGAAATTAGGATACAATGAAGCGAGAAGCTAAATTTTGCTCTATTATCTATTAACAGGAGGATTTTACGGTTGAAGAAAAAATTAATGTTGCTATTTGGTCTATTATTCTTAGTGACTATCTTGGCTGGATGTACGGAATTCAATCAGCCAATCACTTCAGAAAGTGATGGCTTTTGGAATGAATATATTGTTTATCCACTATCGCAGCTCATTATTAAAACAGCAGAACTTGCCGGCGGAAGCTTTGGCGTATCTATCATTATTGTAACGATACTAGTTCGTCTTGTTATCTTGCCGTTAATGATTAAGCAAACGAAAAACAGTAAAGCCATGCAGGCAGTACAGCCAGAAATGGAAGCATTAAGAAAAAAATACAGTTCTAAAGATCAAAAAACACAGCAAAAGCTCCAAGAAGAAACAATGAAGCTTTTCCAGGAAAATAAAGTGAATCCATTGGCAGGATGTTTCCCATTAATCGTCCAAATGCCAATTTTAATTGGTTTCTATCATGCCATTTCACGTACAAGGGAAATTGCTCAGCATGAATTTTTATGGTTTAACTTGGGACAGCCAGATCCATTCTATCTGCTTCCTATCATTGCAGGGATTACAACATTCATCCAAACGAAAATGACGATGGCAGGGACTGCAAACCAGAACCCGCAAATGGTTATGATGCTTTGGATTATGCCGATTATGATCTTAGTATTTGCAATTAATTTCCCAGCAGCATTGTCATTATATTGGGTTGTAGGTAATATTTTCACAATTATCCAAACGTATTTCATTAAGGGACCAGAGTTGAAGAAGCCCGGCCAAACAGGAAAATTGGAGGGAGCCAAAAAGTGAGAGAAGTAACTGCTACAGGACATTCTGTCGAAGCAGCAGTGGAATCAGCTTTAGCTCAGCTTAAGACAACAAAGAATCAAGCCGAAATCATTGTTGTTGATAAAGGAAAAAAAGGCTTTTTGGGATTTGGGGCCCGCTCGGCTACTGTAACTGTAAGGAAGCTAGTGACGCCTCTGGAGACAGCGGAGCAGTTTTTGCAGGATATATGCTCCCAAATGGGAGTCAATGCATCTATTATGGCAAAAAAATCTGGCAGAAATATCTTTTTTGAGCTTAAAGGAGATAAAATCGCCCTTTTAATTGGAAAAAGAGGTCAGACGCTCAACTCGCTACAGTATTTAACACAATTGGTCATTAATAAGAACGCCAATGAATACTTGAGGGTAACGCTGGACGCTGAGGGCTACCGGGCAAGAAGAAAGCAATCCCTTATTCAGCTTGCAGAAAGAACAGCTCATAAGGCCCTAAAGCTTGGCAAAGAAATTTCTTTGGAGCCGATGTCGTCAAATGAAAGAAAGATCATTCATAATGCATTGACAGGCATTAAAAACATTAGCACCTATTCATCAGGTGAGGATGCTTTGAGGCACATTATCATTTCACCAGATATAAAGCCTGTACAAAAGGCGCGTAAATAAAAAAAGGCAATCCCTAAATCAGGGGATTGTCTTTTTTTTGTTTTTTGTTCTTTTTACCTTAATATACTGCAAATTCCCCTCATAAAATTTCCGGAGTGAAGTTTTAAAGAGTCGATTCGGCAAAATAGCCAATAAATCTGTGAATTATTTGTCTGAACAGCGCTATTTTTGGTGCGTTTTATTGTTATTCACATGTGGATAAGATAAAATGGTAATAATGATGAATAGTAATGTGGATAAGTGTGCGGATTTTTTTCTTTTTTTAAAGTTGTGGATATGATAATCTAATCTATTGTAACAATTGAAATAGTTGTTGATAAGTTTACGTCAATATTTATATAAATAGATTTTTAATGATTTGAGGTGACAGCATGGAATTTGATACTATTGCGGCAATCTCCACTCCAATGGGAGAGGGAGCGATTGCGATTGTAAGAATGAGTGGTCCAGACTCATTTACTATTGCAGATAAGATTTTTAAAAGCATTGGAAATAAAAAAATAAGAGAAGTAGCGAGTCATACGATTCATTACGGACATATCATTGATCCAAGTACGGATGAAACAGTTGAAGAAGTAATGGTTTCTGTTATGAAAGGACCAAAAACCTTCACTAAAGAGGATGTTATTGAAATCAACTGTCATGGCGGGATGGCTTCTGTAAATCGTCTACTTCAACTACTTGTAACAAACGGAGCAAGACTTGCTGAACCAGGTGAATTCACGAAAAGGGCATTCCTTAACGGAAGAATTGACCTGTCACAAGCAGAAGCAGTCATGGACTTGATCAGGGCAAAAACAGATAAGGCAATGAATGTAGCACTTGGGCAAATGGAAGGAAGACTTTCAAAGCTGATTAGAACGTTGAGACAAGAAATATTAGAAACGCTTGCTCAAGTCGAAGTTAATATCGATTATCCGGAATATGATGATGTGGAAGAAATGACACATCAACTCATGATGGACAAATCACGGTTTGTACAGGGAGAGATAAAGAAACTTCTGCAGACCTCCCAACAAGGAAAAATATTAAGAGAAGGACTATCAACGGTTATTGTTGGACGTCCTAATGTAGGGAAATCTTCGCTGCTGAACAGTTTGGTTCAGGATAATAAGGCAATCGTTACTGATATTCCTGGAACAACAAGAGATGTTATTGAGGAATATGTAAATGTGCGCGGTGTACCTCTTCGCCTATTAGATACGGCGGGAATTCGTGAAACAGAAGACATTGTTGAAAGAATTGGGGTCGAAAAGTCCAGGAAGGTTCTAAAGGAAGCAGACCTTATATTGCTTGTGCTCAATTATTCAGACGACTTGACAGAAGAGGATATCAAGTTGTTTAAAGCGGTTGAGGGAATGGATTATATTGTGATTGTTAATAAGACAGACCTTCCGCAGAAAATTGACATGGACCGTATCAAAGAATTGTCAGCAAATCAAAAAATGGTCACTACTTCTTTGTTACAGGATAAGGGTATTAACCAGCTTGAAGAGGCGATTTCCAGCCTGTTTTTTGAAGGTGTGATCGAAGCAAGTGATATGACATATGTGTCCAATACAAGACATATCTCCCTTCTGAACCAAGCGCTTCAGTCAATCAATGAAGCCATTTCAGGAGTGGAAATGGGAACCCCAATTGATATAGTCCAAATAGATTTGACAAGAACTTGGGAGCTGCTGGGTGAAATCATTGGTGACAGTGTACACGAAAGTTTGATTGATCAGCTGTTCTCCCAATTTTGCTTAGGTAAATAAAGAAATTATTAGTTTTGCACTAAATGAGATACAGTTAGGAGGCACCATGATGCAGTACGAAGCAGGAAATTATGATGTCATTGTGATTGGGGCAGGACATGCTGGCTGTGAAGCAGGTCTTGCTGCCGCAAGATTAGGCGCCAATACATTGATGTTAACAATAAATTTAGATATGGTTGCTTTTATGCCTTGTAACCCTTCAGTAGGGGGACCAGCTAAAGGAATCGTCGTAAGGGAAATTGACGCACTTGGCGGAGAAATGGGAAAAAATATCGACAAGACCTATATTCAAATGAGGATGTTGAATACAGGGAAAGGGCCAGCTGTCAGGGCTCTTCGCGCGCAGGCTGACAAATATATGTATCAGCATGAAATGAAAAAAACATTGGAAAACCAGCCGAACTTAACCTTGGTTCAAGGCATGGTTGAACAGCTTATAGTGGAAGATAATACAGTAAAAGGTGTTATCACGAAAACTGGAGCTACTTATAATGCTAAGACAGTTGTAGTAACAACTGGGACGTATTTACGTGGTGAAATTATTCTAGGAGAGTTGAAGTATTCAAGCGGTCCGAATAACCAGCAGCCGTCCATTCGTCTTTCTGAACATTTGCAAGAGTTGGGGTTTGATCTTGTTCGCTTTAAAACAGGGACACCTCCTAGAGTCAATAGTCATTCCATCGACTACAGCAAAACGGAAATTCAGCCAGGTGATGATGTTCCAAGAGCATTTTCATATGAGACAACAAAATATATTACAGAACAGCTACCATGCTGGCTAACATATACAAATGAAACAACGCATCAAATCATTGATGACAACTTGCATCGATCTCCAATGTATTCTGGAATGATTAAGGGAACTGGCCCGCGTTATTGCCCGTCTATTGAAGACAAGGTTGTTCGTTTCAATGATAAGCCAAGACATCAAATCTTCCTTGAGCCAGAAGGAAAAAATACACAGGAAGTTTATGTCCAAGGTTTATCTACAAGCTTGCCTGAGGATGTACAGCAGGAAATTCTCCGCACCATTCCTGGATTGGAAAATGTTCAAATGATGAGAGCAGGTTATGCGATTGAATATGACGCTATTGTACCTACTCAATTATGGCCAACATTAGAAACAAAAAAAATTAGAAATCTCTATACAGCGGGACAAATAAACGGTACATCAGGCTATGAAGAGGCTGCTGGCCAAGGTTTAATGGCTGGTATTAACGCTGGTTTGAATGCCACAGGCAAAGATCAACTTATCTTAAGCCGTTCTGATGCTTATATTGGTGTACTAATTGACGATCTTGTCACTAAAGGCACGAATGAACCGTACCGACTGCTAACATCCAGAGCAGAGTATCGCCTGCTGCTGCGCCATGATAATGCAGATTTGCGCTTAACTGATTTCGGACATGAAATCGGCCTAATTTCTGAAGAAAGATTTGAGAAATTCACTAACAAGAAGCAGCAAATTGAGCAAGAAAAGAGCCGGTTAAAGGAGATTATCCTTAAGCCTAATGAACAGGTTCAAACTGTCATCAAAGAACAAGGCGGCAGTGAACTGAAAGATGGTATAAAGGCAGCAGACCTTCTGAGAAGACCAGAAATGAATTACAAACACATTCATCAGTTGGCACCAAGTGAAGCTGGTTTATCAGAAGAAGTAACAGAACAGGTAGAAATCCAAATTAAGTATGAGGGCTATATCGATAAATCATTGCAGCAAGTAGATCGTCTGAAGAAAATGGAAAACAAGAAAATTCCAGAAAATATTGATTATGATGCAATTTCCAGCCTTGCAACAGAAGCAAAGCAGAAGTTGAAAATGGTTCGACCATTATCTTTAGCACAGGCTTCTAGAATCTCTGGAGTAAATCCTGCAGATATATCCATACTATTAGTATATTTGGAGCAAGGGCGCATAGCGCGAGTGTAAATAAAAGTGGTTGGCTTTTTGCCTGATTATTTTAGGCAAGAAGCCTCTCCTATTGTAAAAAATATACATAATCAGCAATTGGATGGAAAGGGAGCAAGCATGAATACAGAACAATTTAGACAAATGCTCCAAGAGAAAGGTCTGGAGCTCTCTGATAGACAAATGGAACAGTATAGGATTTATTTTGAAACACTTGTTGAATGGAATGAAAAAATGAATCTGACTGCTATAACAGAACAATCTGAGGTTTATTTAAAGCATTTTTATGATTCAATTACAGCAGGTTTTTATTTAGACAGCTTAAAGTCACCAATTCATATTTGCGATGTGGGAGCTGGAGCAGGTTTTCCAAGTATCCCGTTAAAAATAGCTTTTCCGCAACTGAAGATAACGATTGTTGATTCCTTAAAAAAACGCATTCACTTTTTAGAGTATTTAGCAAAGACTTTAGATTTGAAAGAAGTCCAGTTTATTCATGACAGGGCGGAAACCTTCGGTCAAAACAAAGAATATAGAGAATCTTTTGACATGGTTACTGCAAGAGCTGTAGCAAGATTATCTGTTCTAAGCGAACTTTGCATGCCGTTGGCGAAGGTCGGAGGAGTATTTGTTGCAATGAAAGCTGCAAGTGCACAAGAGGAAATTGAAGCTGGTAAAAAAGCTATCTCTGTACTAGGTGGGAAATTGGTCGAAGCTCATTCATTCACTCTTCCAATTGAAGAAAGTGAACGTAACATTCTCGTCATCTCTAAAGAGAAGCAAACGCCTAAAAAGTATCCAAGAAAACCAGGTACTCCAAACAAAGAACCAATTGAATGAATATATGCTATGGCCAGATAGCATATATTCATCTAAAAAAAGCGTTACAATAGCTTTGGAACAGGTGTTTGTTCAGGCGATTATCTTATTTTTTGTACTATATCATTTTTTCTATCTACTATATAATATAACTATAAAAAGCACATTAATGAAAATTAGAGAAGTTTCTTATTATACTTATATATTGCTTGAATTTTTTTAAATAATAGGGAGTTTCGTAAAGGTGGTGCAGGTTTTGAAGCCTTCTTTCTCACGCTTTTTTGGCTTAGGCGAAAAAGGGAATAACACAGAAGAAAGTCAATTCGAGACGGTAGACGCTAATGAGGAGCTTGAAAAAATGGTGAATAATGAAGAGATTAATAGATTGCCAATAAGCCAAATTGTTCCAAACCGTTTTCAGCCAAGAACTGTTTTTGATGATGAAAAAATCGAAGAACTATCAAGAACTATTCATACACATGGCATTATACAGCCAATTGTTGTCCGAGAATATGATAGAGGTAAATATGAGATAATTGCGGGTGAAAGACGCTGGCGAGCAATGAAAAAACTAGGGTGGGAAGAAGCTCCTGCTATCATTAAAAATATGAGCGATACAGAAACTGCTTCTGTTGCTTTGATCGAAAACCTTCAAAGGGAAGAACTGTCACCGATTGAAGAGGCTGTTGCTTATGGAAAATTGCTCGAACTGCATAACCTGACACAGGAAGCACTTGCCCAGAGGTTAGGAAAAGGGCAGTCAACAGTAGCTAACAAGCTGAGACTTCTAAAACTTCCTGAGGAAATACAGGAGGCACTTTTAAATAAGCAAATTTCAGAGCGTCATGCCCGTTCCCTGATTCCTTTAAAAGAAAAGGAAAAACAACTTAAGCTTCTTCAAGAAATATTAGAGAAGAACTTGAATGTAAAACAGACAGAAGAGCGCGTCTCTAGGATTTTGGAGCAGGCAGAACAGAAGCCAAAGCCAAAAAGGAAGGCTTTTAGCAAGGATATGCGCATTGCCGTCAATACAATCAGACAGTCTCTTACAATGGTATCTGACAGCGGCATTAACTTGAACGCTGAAGAAGAAGAATTTGAGGATTTTTATCAGTTCACCATAAAAATTCCAAAAAAGAAATAGCTATTATAATTTGAATATACATCTTTCACTGTGAGAACATTAACCATTTTGGTTTCAATTTCTCACTTTTTTTCTGCCAAAAAACGAATCTTGCAATTATTACTTATTTTTATAAGAGAAAAATAGGCTATCAGCATCATATAAAGAAGTGAAAAATAGAGCAAAGCTTCTATATGTAATAAAGTCGATTAAAAAATGACGATATTTAGAAGTTTTCATGATAAAATAATAGTTGATTGTACTATATCTATTCCTTTTTGGAATAAAATCAGTCATAATCACTGGAAAACGGTGTTTTCACACCTGTTTTTCAATAAAATAACTTTTTCATGTCTGTTTTTAATAAATAAAATAACATTAACAACACCTTCCTCTTAGTAATTGAAGGTGATTTATGGTAATAAAGGTAGGTGACATCATGGGGAAAATAATTACGGTAGCTAATCAAAAAGGGGGAGTTGGAAAAACAACGACCTCAGTCAATCTTGGCTCTTGTTTAGCTTATATCGGAAAGAGAGTACTTTTAGTTGATACAGATCCACAAGGAAATGCCACAAGCGGTGTGGGTATTGAAAAGGCAGATGTAGATCATTGCATTTATGATGTATTAGTAGATGATATTGAAGCAAGCCAAGTTATCAAAGCAACAAATGTAGAAAACCTTGATGTAATTCCAGCAACAATTCAGTTAGCTGGTGCAGAAATTGAGCTTGTATCCACGATTTCCAGAGAAGTTCGCTTGAAAAGAGCATTGGAAGAAGTGAAAGACAGATATGATTATATACTAATTGATTGTCCGCCATCTTTAGGTTTATTGACAATAAATGCGCTAACGGCTTCAGATGCTGTCCTGATACCAGTACAATGTGAATATTATGCACTTGAAGGGTTAAGCCAGCTTTTGAATACAGTAAGATTAGTACAAAAGCACTTAAACCATGAGCTTGCTATTGAAGGTGTATTGCTGACAATGCTTGATGCCCGCACGAACTTAGGGATACAAGTAATTGAAGAAGTAAAAAAATACTTCCAGGATAAAGTATTTAAAACCATTATTCCGCGAAATGTACGATTAAGCGAAGCGCCGAGCCACGGAGAACCAATTATTATTTATGATCCAAAATCCCGTGGAGCAGAAGTATATTTAGAGTTGGCAAAGGAAGTGGTTACAAGTGGCTAAGGGATTAGGGAAAGGTCTTGACGCTTTTTTTCCGAGTATGGAAGCAGAAAAAGAAGAAGTAATTAAGGAAATAAATTTAAAAGAATTACGACCAAACCCTTATCAGCCAAGAAAAGTTTTTGAGAAAGAGGCAATTGAGGAACTTAAAGCTTCAATCTTGGAACATGGGATACTTCAGCCAATCATAGTACGTAAAAGTATTAAAGGGTTTGAGATTGTTGTAGGCGAACGGCGTTTCCGTGCAGCGAAAGAAGCTAATCTGGAAGTTATTCCTGCTGTAATCCGAGAACTATCAGAACAGCAAATGATGGAGCTTGCTGTGTTGGAGAACTTGCAGCGTGAAGATTTGTCGCCAATTGAAGAAGGACATGCTTATCAGCTGCTTATGAGAAAGTTGAATTTCACACAGGAAGAATTGGCTAAACGCCTTGGCAAGAGCAGACCTCATATTGCCAATCATGTCAGACTATTATCACTGCCGCCAGCTATTCAAGAGATGATTACTGATGGAACTATTTCAATGGGACATGGAAGAGCATTGCTAGGATTAAAGAACAAAGAAAAGTTGCCTCTTCTTGTTGAAAAAACAGTCAAGGATGGCTTAAACGTAAGGCAATTAGAGTATTTAATCCAACAACTTAATGAAGATGTTTCACGTGAAACAACGAAAGAAACAAAAGATACTAAAAATGTTTTTATAAAGGAACAGGAAACCTTCCTTAGAGAAAGATTCGGTACTACTGTAAATATAAAACAATCGAAAAATAAAGGTAAAATTGAAATTGAGTTCTTTTCTGAGGATGATTTAGAAAGAATTTTACACCTGCTCGAAAGTAACCAGGATATTTAAAAAGAAGAAACCAAGACATGGTTTCTTCTTTTTGTTAAATCGGCCGTTCTTGAAGGGAGTATTCTTCATGACCTTCGGAATATCTATACCGAAGACTGCTTTGATAAATACCCTTGGAAATTGTTTTGGCCATATCTAGTACGAGACTCAGTCTTGTATTTTGGAGTACTAGAAACTCCATGAAGCCGCTAATATTGACAATACCAGTAATATGAATATTTCCTACTGGAGGTAATTCCTTTTTTACTCCGCTTCCAGGTCTAACAGGACCATCACCAAGGTGTATAACACCAACACTTTTCATTCTACCTAAACAGGCATCTATCCCAATAATGAAAGGGTTATTGTGCTTTTCATGAATCTCTACCATTTTTTCTTCTAAATTAAGCGCATGTATAGGATCATTTAATGTACCGTAAACAAAAAAAGAACCAAGTTTTTTCTCTGTTAATAATGTCCCAACAAGGGGGCCAAGTGAATCACCTGTAGAGCGATCAGTGCCAATACATACAAACACAATTGGCTGTGCAGAAGAAGCTGGCGGCAGCTGTTTATATAAAGAGTCCGCCAGTTTATAGGATGCTAACTGCTCATTATGAGCAATTCGTATCGGAAGTTCACTTTTATCAAATATATTGGTATAGATGCTCATCAAATCTACTCCTTTACGCTAGGAAACTATAAATTAGCAGGTGTTCAAGTTTATATGTTATTTCAAAGTAAAAGTAATACCATTATAGGGATATATATTAATTTCTATACATTTTCATGCCAAATCTGTTGATAAAGAGGGAGAAAGATAGGGGAGGAACAACTGTTTATAAGTAAATATACCTACGAAAATACAGGTAGGTTATTACTTCAATCTAAATATAGAAACTGTTAAAATGATTAAAAAGGCGAAGGTAACAGTTAGTCCTTTGGAGAGTGAGAAAAAGAGGCAGCTGAGGTGTGTTATGGATAATATTGAAGAAAAAGTGAACGATAGTGTAGATGTCATTACAGATGAGAATATATGGATCAGTTTAGGGCAGGGTTCTTTAAAAATTATTGTTATCATCTTAATAAGCGTTCTTGTTACAAGGATTGCTAAGATTGCTGTGCGGAATATATTTAAGGTTAGAACACATTCTGCACTTAGAATATCGGAAAGACGAGAAGCTACACTTGTTAAACTATTGGAAAATACCCTTACCTATGTTATTTATTTTATTGCCTTAATGATGATTTTAGGTACTTTAAATATTGACGTGAAAGGATTGCTTGCCGGAGCGGGAATTGTTGGCTTAGCTGTCGGTTTTGGTGCCCAAAGTTTAGTAAAGGATATTATTACAGGTTTCTTCATTATTTTTGAGGACCAGTTTTCTGTAGGGGATGTTGTACAAATTGGCCAATTTCAGGGAGTTGTAGAGGAAATTGGGTTAAGAACAACGAAAGTAAAAAGTTATACTGGCGAAGTGAATATTATACCGAATGGAAGTATAATGGAAGTAACGAACTTCTCATTAAACAATAGTAAGGCCGTTGTTGATGTCAGCATAGCATACAAGGGCGATATAGATAGGGCTGAAAAAGTAATCAAAGATCTTATTGAAACATTTCCGGAAAAATACGAGCAAATTGTTGGTGTCCCAGAGCTTTTGGGTGTTGAAAACATTATGGCGGCAGAGGTAGTTATAAGGGTCGTCGCTGAAACATTGCCAATGCAGCATTATACAGTGGCTCGTGCATTAAGGAAGGAAATTAAGAACGTCCTGGATGAAAATGGAATTGAAAGTCCGTATCCAAAGTTAATGATGTACTCTAAACCTGAATAAATATAGGAGGAAATATGGAACAGAAAGAGTTTGCTATTAATGATATTGTTGAAATGAAAAAAGCTCATCCTTGTGGCACTAATCGTTGGAAAATCATAAGGATGGGAATGGACATCCGCATTAAATGTGAAGGATGTGAACATAGCGTTCTAATCCCAAGGCGGGAATTTTCTAAAAAAATGAAAAAAATGTTAGTAAAGCATGAAGAGTGATTCATGCTTTTTTTTATGAAAAAACAGGTTTTTTGCCTGACGAACAAGCGTGGCTACTTGTCTTTTTTGAAGGATAAATCTATAATTGGTAAAGGTTTAATAGTACAAATGAAATAAATTTCTGCTTATTAGAAAAGCAGGTTTAATATAAGGGAGTGACATTATGGCGTTAACTGCTGGAATAGTTGGATTGCCGAACGTCGGTAAATCTACATTGTTTAATGCAATAACACAGGCGGGTGCAGAATCTGCAAACTATCCATTCTGTACAATCGATCCGAATGTTGGAATTGTAGAGGTACCAGATCCTAGACTTACGAGGTTGACTGAGCTTGTTCAGCCGAAAAAAACTGTGCCAACAACTTTTGAATTTACTGATATTGCTGGAATTGTAAAGGGTGCGAGTAAAGGGGAAGGGTTAGGAAATAAATTCCTCTCACATATTCGTGAAGTAGATGCAATTTGTCAAGTAGTACGCTGCTTTGCTGATGACAATATTACTCATGTATCCGGGAAGGTAGATCCGATTTCTGATATTGAAACAATCAATCTAGAATTGATTCTTGCAGATTTAGAATCTGTTGAAAAGAGAATTGCCCGCGTAGGAAAAATGGCTAAACAAAAAGATAAAGAGGCAGTAGCGGAATTAGAAGTGCTTGAGCTTCTGAAAACTGCATTTGAGGAAGAAAAGCCAGCAAGAGCTGTTGAATTCACAGAAGAGCAGGCTAAATTAGCGAAGAATCTTCACTTACTGACAATCAAGCCTGTTCTTTATGTGGCAAATGTCGGCGAAGATGAGATTGGTGATACAGACAACAATGAATATGTGCAGCGTGTAAGAGAATTTGCTTCTAATGAGAATGCAGAAGTCATTGTTATCTGTGCAAAAATCGAAGAAGAAATTGCAGAACTTGAAGGCGAAGAAAAAGCAATGTTCCTTGAGGAACTCGGAATTGAAGAGTCTGGTCTTGACCAACTGATTAGAGCTGCTTACGATTTGCTTGGCCTAGCAACATACTTTACTGCTGGAGTACAAGAAGTACGTGCTTGGACATTCGTTCAAGGAATGAAAGCACCTCAATGTGCGGGAATTATCCATTCTGACTTCGAAAGAGGCTTTATCAGAGCAGAGACTGTTTCATACGATGATTTAATTGTGAGCGGCAATATGGTTGCAGCAAAAGAAGCAGGCAAAGTTCGTCTAGAAGGAAAAGAGTATATTGTAAAAGACGGAGATATTATTCACTTCCGTTTTAATGTTTAATAGCTATATTTATGAGAGAAAAACCGCCTTTATACAAATAAAGGCGGTTTTTACATTTTCTTAAGCTCATTCGACAATAAGCTTTTCCGTGAAAGCAGGCAGAAAGGAAACCTTTTGGAATAACGTTTATCATAGCTGGCTAAATTCGACAGTATGATAAAGAAGATACTTTTACAGTGCCTTTACATGCCCCTTTCAAACAGGTGCTATCATTCCTTTAGAGGAATCATAATACATGTTCCAAAGGGGGATTTTTAGGTGAAAATTGCAATTTTTACAGATACCTATTTTCCGCAAGTGAATGGAGTCGCCAATTCGTTAAAGAGGTTAACCGATCATTTAGAAAAAAGGCAGATTCAATATCAGATTTTCGCTCCAGAAGTGGAGGATACCCCTGCATATCCCAATATTAATCAATTTTTTAGCATTCCAGTTTTTTTATACCCAGAATGCAGGACAGCATTAGCAAATCCCAAACGAATTAAAGCTAAAGTTCAAGAATTCAATCCGGATATCATACATATTGCAACACCTTACATGATGGGGCTCTATGGACTGTTTTGTGCTAAAAGACTCCACATACCAGTAGTTTCCTCCTACCATACTCATTTTGACCAGTATTTGGAGTATTATAAAGCATCATGGCTGCTGCCTGTTCTTCATAAATACTTAAAATGGTTTCATGAGTCCACAGAAAGAATATTTGTGCCTTCAAAAGAAACTAAAATCAAGCTAACAGAGCTTGGCTTTCACTCCTTATCTATATGGGGGAGAGGGGTAGACTGCTCCCAATTCCGACCTGTCGCAGTGAACCAATCAATCAGAGACAAATATGGTATAACAGAAGAATATATTATTTTATATGTCGGAAGATTTGCTCCAGAAAAAGATTTAGCCACACTTTCATCAATAATAGAATCTCTACCGGAAAGCTGGAACAAAAGGGTCCATTGGTTGCTTGCAGGAGACGGTCCCTGCTTACCTGAATGGAAGCGTAAAGCGGCTGTTAGAAAAAATATAACTTTAACGGGTTATTTGAAAGGAGTGGAATTATCACAAGTTTATGCAAGTGCTGACTTGTTTGTATTCCCATCTACTACTGAAACATTTGGAAATGTTGTGTTGGAATCTTTAGCATCAGGAACTCCTGCTATTGTCTCTAATTCAGGAGGAGTAAAGGAAATGGTGGAGGATGGCATAACAGGAAGGATTTGTCCTGCTAAAAGTGTGGAACATTTCCATGCTGCTATTATTGAATTACTAGAACAAAGGGCAGAGCGAAATATGTATGGTGTAGCAGCTAGAAAGTATGCCTTAAGCCAATCTTGGGAGAGTATATTAGACAGTTTGGTTGGCGAATATGAAGAAGTGATAATTAATAACAGAGACGAACAGAGAATATATGCGTGAAATACTGTCATTATCCATAACTACTCTGATTCTTTTCCAGTATTCATTGCAAATTGTTTTTCAATATGCTATAATTTCATCTTGTGAGTAATGTAATTATTGCTCCTTGCCCAATCGGGCCGTTTAGACCAAAAGGAGGTGAAAGTGATGAAAAAGTACGAAATTATGTACATCATCCGTCCAAATATTGAAGATGAAGCGAAAAAAGCTCTAGTTGAGCGTTTTAACGGTATTCTTGCTGATAATGGAGCGGAAGTTGCTGAATCAAAAGAGTGGGGTAAACGTCGTCTTGCATACGAAATCAATGATTTCCGTGATGGCTACTACCAACTTGTGAAAGTTAGCGCTGCACCAGTAGCAGTTGAGGAGTTCACTCGTTTAGCTAAAATTAGCGAGGATATTATCCGTCATATTGTTATTAAAGAAGAAGCTAAATAATAAATAAAATGAATTCATGTTCCACGTGAAACATGATGAAGGGAGTTGAAACTGATGATGAACCGTGTTGTTCTTGTTGGCCGATTGACGAAGGATCCTGAACTGCGATACACACCGAGTGGAGCTGCTGTTGCAACTTTCACACTTGCGGTCAACCGTACTTTTACGAACCAACAAGGTGAAAGAGAAGCAGACTTTATCAATTGTGTGGTCTGGAGGAAACCTGCAGAGAACGTAGCTAATTTCTTGAAGAAAGGAAGCTTAGCTGGCGTGGATGGCAGACTTCAAACGCGCAGTTATGAGGGACAAGATGGGAAACGTGTCTATATAACAGAAGTGCAGGCGGAAAGTGTTCAATTTCTTGAACCTAGAAACAGCAGCTCTGGAAATAGAAATGACAACATGAATTATAGTGCGCCAAGGGAGCAAGATAATCCTTTCGGAGGCTCTAATAATTATCAGAATCAACGACCTCAAAATCAAAATAGAAATAACGATTATACAAGAGTGGACGAAGATCCATTTGCAAATAGCGGTCAAATCGATATTTCAGATGATGACTTGCCGTTCTGATAATCGAAAATATGTATTAAAGGAGGGAAATTGATCATGGCAATGGGCGGACGCAGAGGCGGACGTGCTAAACGCCGTAAAGTATGCTACTTTACTGCTAACGGCATTACGCAAATCGACTATAAAGATGTAGATCTTCTTAAAAAATTCATCTCTGAACGTGGTAAAATCTTACCTCGTCGTGTAACTGGTACAAGTGCAAAATATCAACGTAAGTTGACTATTGCAATCAAACGTTCACGTACTATGGCTTTACTTCCATACGTAACTGGTGAATAATAAAAAAACACATTAGGGTTTAACCCTAATGTGTTTTTTTATACTTTATATAATATAGCCTATATAAATTATATGTTTGAATGACCTTCTATAAAATAGTAAAATAATAAAGAGGGTATCTCTAGATACATTATATGTATAGGCTGCAAAATCGTGTTTATGATTATTAGGGTTAGTGGAAATACTATAAGGATACATAGTGTTTTTCCTTGTTTCGTAATTATCAAGATACGGTATACTATTGAATAACAACCGTATACATATTAAATTAACTATATTAGGAGTTGAATAAATTTTGCCTGCTTTTTTGGAAAAGGGATCAATTCGCTATCCATTAGTTTGTCTAATTGGCATTACTCTGATCCTACTTGGTATCATCTCCTATTATAATTGGCTTTTTGCCTTGGTGGGGTTACTCCTTTCTGTTATCCCTTTTTATCTCATCATCCAGATGAATTTGCGACAAAGAAAGGAAACAGAAGAATATATCACGACCCTTTCCTACCGTGTGAAAAAGGTCGGAGAAGAAGCATTAATGGAAATGCCGATTGGGATTATGCTCATTAATGATGAGTACTATATTGAGTGGACAAATCCATATTTAGCATACTGTTTCACAGAAGACAGCCTAGTTGGAAGATCGTTATATGATGTATCTCCTTCAGTTATTCCTTTAATTAAGCAAGAGGTAGAAACGGAAATTATTACGCTTCATAATCGTAAGTTTCGTGTAATCCATAAAAAAGAAGAACGCCTCCTTTACTTTTTTGATGTAACAGAACAAACGGAAATTGAAAAATTGTATGAGGATGAAAGAACAGCGATTGCAATCATCTTTTTAGATAATTATGATGATCTTACACAAGGTATGGATGATCAGACTCGAAGCAGTTTGAATAACAGTGTTACCTCTATTTTGAATAAATGGGCAACAGGCAATGGCGTTTTATTGAAACGGGTATCATCCGACCGCTTCTTTGCAGTATTCAATGAAAACATACTGCAGCATCTCGAAAAAGATAAATTTACAATTTTAGATGAAGTGAGAGAGTTAACCTCTAAGCAAAATGTACAGCTAACTTTAAGTATTGGTGTTGGTTCTGGAGTTTCCTCTCTTCCAGAATTAGGAACTATTGCGCAATCAAGTCTTGATTTGGCTCTGGGCCGTGGCGGAGATCAGGTTGCCATTAAACAGCCAAATGGAAAAGTGAAGTTCTTTGGCGGAAAAACTAATCCTGTTGAAAAGAGAACAAGAGTAAGAGCCAGAGTTATATCGCATGCCCTAAAGGAATTGATAACTGCTAGCGACAAAGTCTTCATCATGGGTCATAAGCATCCCGATATGGATGCGATTGGAGCTGCTATTGGAATTAATAAGATAGCACAGATGAATAAGAAGGAAGCTTATATTGTTTTAAATCCAAATGAAATTGATTTAGGTGTAAGAAGGCTGCTAGAGGAAATAAAAAAACATGAAACATTGTATAATCGCTTCATCACACCAGAACAAGCCTTAGAAATGGATACAGAGGAAAGCCTGTTAGTTGTGGTAGATACCCATAAACCATCATTGGTGATAGAGGAAAAACTTATTCATAAGGTTGAGGATGTTGTTGTTATTGACCATCACAGGCGAGCTGAAGAGTTCATAGATAATCCATTGCTTGTTTATATGGAGCCATATGCATCATCAACAGCTGAGCTTGTCACAGAGCTATTGGAGTATCAGCCAAAGACAGCTAAAATTGAAATGCTGGAAGCAACTGCCTTATTGGCAGGAATAATTGTTGATACAAAAAGTTTTACGCTCAGAACTGGAGCAAGAACCTTTGATGCTGCCTCTTATTTGCGAGGACAAGGTGCTGATACTGTATTAGTACAAAAATTCTTAAAAGAAGATATCAGCAATTATGTGAAGAAAGCAAAAATTATTGAAAATGTCATCTTTTATAAGCCTGGTATTGCCATTGCTAAAGCGCAGAACAATGAAAAAAGTGATAATGTCCTTATCGCACAAACAGCAGATACTTTGCTGACGATGGACGGCATTTATGCGTCATTTGTTATTTCTCCAAGAGGGGATGGGCAAATTGGCATTAGTGCAAGGTCATTAGGGGAAGTAAATGTCCAAATCATAATGGAAAGCCTTAGGGGCGGTGGTCATTTGACTAATGCAGCGACACAGCTTTCCAATATGACAATGGCAGAAGCAGAAGCACGGCTGAAGCTGGCAATCGATGAATATTTTGAAGGGAGAAAAAAAGAATGAAAGTAATCTTCTTAAAAGACGTTAAAGGTAAAGGGAAAAAAGGGGAAGTGAAAAATGTAGCAGACGGTTATGCTCATAACTTCCTATTGAAGCAAGGACTTGCCGTTGAAGCAAATTCAGCAGCTGTAAGCACATTAAACGCACAAAAGAAAAAAGAAGAAAATCTAGCTGCTGAAGAATTAGCAGAAGCAAAGGTTTTAAAGGAAAAGGTAGAAAAGCTTACAGTTGAGCTAACTGCTAAATCAGGAGAAGGCGGAAGACTATTTGGCTCTATCACTAGCAAACAAATTGCTGACGAGTTAAATAAAAAACATCAAATTAAGATCGATAAGCGAAAAATTGAACTAAATGATGCTATTCGCTCCTTAGGAGTAACAAAGGTTCCTGTTAAGCTTCATCAAGAAGTTTCAGCTACCCTAAATGTTCATGTAAAAGAATTAAGCTAATATTGGAAGTTCCATTTAAGCTTATACATGTTAAAATAGAATAGATTTGAGAGAAATGTGATACAGACAAACTGATCACATTTTTTCTTTTGACATGTACAAATTTGACATTATCCTCTTAAAATAAGGAGGTTTTAAAATTTTATGAGTGAAATGCTCCATGATAGAATTCCACCACAAAATATTGAAGCAGAGCAAGCTGTACTAGGGGCGATCTTTTTAGAACCGCAAAGCTTGACAATGGCTTCAGAAATCCTCATTCCAGAGGATTTTTACAGGGGTGCCCATCAGAAGATTTATACAGCAATGCTAAAGTTAAACGATGCAGGAAAGGCGGTTGACCTTATAACCGTCACAGCAGAGCTATCTGCTGGCAATAATCTTGAGGATACTGGAGGCGTCAGCTACCTAAGTGAACTGGCAGCATCTGTACCTACCGCAGCTAATATTGAGTATTATGCGAAGATTGTTGAGGAGAAATCCTTGCTGCGCAGACTTATACGAACAGCCACTGATATAGCGCAAGACGGCTATGCAAGAGAAGATGAAGTAGAGGTATTGCTGAGCGAGGCAGAAAAAAACATCCTTGAGGTTGCCCAAAGAAAGAATGCTGGGGCTTTCCATAATATTAAGGATGTATTAGTACGGACATACGACAATATTGAGTTAATGCATAACCGTCAAGGTGATATAACAGGTATTGCTACGGGGTTTGCTGAGCTAGATAAAATGACAGCAGGTTTTCAGCGAAATGATCTAATCATCGTTGGTGCTCGCCCCTCTGTTGGTAAGACGGCGTTTGCTTTGAATATTGCTCAAAACGTAGCCACAACAACTGGAGAAAATGTAGCGATATTCAGTCTTGAGATGGGTGCAGAGCAGCTAGTCATGCGTATGCTATGTGCGGAAGGAAATATTGATGCACAGCGCCTGCGTACAGGGTCATTGACAGACGAGGATTGGGGTAAGCTTACTATGGCAATGGGAAGCCTCTCTAATGCGGGTATTTTCATTGATGATACACCAGGTGTGAAAATCACTGATATACGTTCTAAGTGCCGCAGGCTAAAGCAGGAGCATGGTCTTGGTATGATTCTAATCGACTACTTGCAGCTCATCCTTGGAAGCGGCCGCTCTGGGGAAAACAGACAACAGGAAGTATCGGAAATCTCACGTTCTCTTAAACAGCTTGCTCGTGAACTCCAAGTGCCAGTAATCGCATTGTCTCAGCTTTCCCGTGGGGTGGAGCAGAGACAGGATAAGAGACCGATGATGTCTGATATAAGGGAATCAGGAAGTATTGAGCAGGATGCTGATATAGTCGCCTTCTTATACCGTGATGATTATTATGACAAAGAATCGGAAAGCAAAAATATTATTGAGATTATTATAGCCAAACAAAGGAATGGTCCAACAGGAACGGTACAGCTCGCCTTTGTGAAGGAATATAATAAATTTGTTAACTTAGAAAGGCGGTTTGATGATCCATCAATGCCGCCGGGAGCCTAAATATAGGCAGATTGGCTGTTTAAAGCTAATCTGCCTTTTTTGTGCTTAAAATTAGGAATCAAATTTAGAATTTCTAAGATTAAAATCTATTGAAAAAAACCTATATTAGTAGAATGATTACGAACATATATTTATTTTCTAGTTTTGAATGTTCGGGTTTTGTTGACTTTTGTATGCGTAAATTGGTAAAATAAGATTGTTTGGTAAGGAATATAAATAATTTATAGTAACCTTTGGAGGTGCTTTGGGAATATGTCATCAGTCGTGGTTGTTGGAACACAATGGGGAGATGAAGGAAAAGGAAAGATTACTGACTTCTTGTCAGAAAATGCAGAGGTCATTGCTCGTTACCAAGGCGGGAACAATGCAGGTCACACAATTAAATTTAATGGTGAAACATATAAATTACACTTGATTCCATCTGGAATTTTTTATAGCGAGAAGATTTGCGTTATTGGCAATGGAATGGTTGTTGATCCAAAAGCGCTGCTTACAGAATTAAAATACTTGCATGATAGAGGCGTAACTACAGATAACTTGAGAATAAGCAACCGTGCTCATGTAATTCTTCCGTATCATTTAAAGCTTGATGAAGTAGAAGAAGAGAGCAAAGGCGCTAATAAGATTGGGACAACGAAAAAGGGAATTGGACCTGCTTATATGGATAAGGCGGCTAGAATTGGTATTCGTGTTGCTGATTTGCTTGACAGAGAGATTTTCGAAGAGAAGCTTGAGAGAAACTTAATAGAGAAAAATCGTCTGCTTGAGCGTATCTATGAAACAGACGGTTTCAAAATGGAAGACATTTTGGATGAGTATTATGAATACGGCCAACAGATTAAACATTATGTTTGCGATACATCTGTTGTCCTAAACGACTCATTGGACGAAGGAAGAAGAGTATTGTTTGAAGGGGCACAAGGTGTGATGCTTGATATCGACCAAGGTACGTATCCATTTGTTACGTCATCTAACCCTGTTGCCGGCGGTGTTACAATTGGTTCTGGTGTAGGGCCAACTAAGATCAAGCATGTTGTTGGAGTTTCTAAGGCATACACTACTAGGGTTGGAGATGGTCCTTTCCCTACAGAGCTTGATAATGAAATTGGTCATCAAATCCGAGAAGTCGGCCGTGAGTACGGTACAACTACAGGAAGACCACGTCGTGTTGGCTGGTTTGACAGTGTGGTAGTACGCCATGCTCGCAGAGTTAGCGGAATTACAGATCTTTCTCTTAACTCTATTGATGTACTTACAGGCATTGAAACATTGAAAATTTGTGTCGCGTATAAATTTAAAGGGGAAGTAATGGAAGAGTTCCCTGCTAGCCTAAAAGTATTGTCACAATGTGAACCAGTTTATGAAGAGCTTCCAGGCTGGACAGAGGACATTACTGGCTGTAAATCACTAAGTGAACTGCCTACAAATGCACGTCACTACTTAGAAAGAGTTGCGCAGCTGACAGGCATTCCGTTGTCCATTTTCTCAGTAGGGCCAGACAGAAGTCAGACAAATGTTGTTCACAGCCCGTGGAGACAAAACTAAAAAGGCTTATTTAACAGGAAGGAGCCGCTTTTAAGAGCGGCTCCTAAATATTTTTTAATTTTTTTTTAAAAAAGTATTGCCAACTATAGTGAATGCATGATAATATAAAAAGCGTCGCAAATGAAGCGAATTAAGCAGATAAATAAATGGTCTGCAACTTTTCTTTTAAAGCGAGTCATTAGCTCAGTTGGTAGAGCATCTGACTTTTAATCAGAGGGTCGCAGGTTCGAATCCTGCATGACTCACCATTTTTAATATGGCCCATTGGTCAAGCGGTTAAGACACCGCCCTTTCACGGCGGTAACACGGGTTCGAATCCCGTATGGGTCATTTTACATATAGATTGTCTGGTCCCGTGGTGTAGCGGTTAACATGCCTGCCTGTCACGCAGGAGATCGCGGGTTCGATTCCCGTCGGGACCGCCATTTTTGTTTCATATGCTTTATGTATATTTTACATATATTAAATAGAAAATATAAATATGGCTCAGTAGCTCAGTCGGTAGAGCAAAGGACTGAAAATCCTTGTGTCGGCGGTTCGATTCCGTCCTGAGCCATCCTTAAAAAACAGCTATGCAATATGCATGGTTGTTTTTTTTATTCCAACTGTAATACAATTCTATTACAATATTGCAACGTCTAAAAATTATATATGGAGTTATGATAAAATGATAATAGGCGGACTCTGCAGTTAGGGTGGTCATTATGTCTTTAAAGACATAAAAAGAGGCGAGAGGCAAGCGAAAAAATACCTCTCAACCACAAATAAAGGAAAATGAAACTACATGTTATTAAACGGATAAGAATCATAAAGGTTTCATTTATATTAAAATTTTTCAACCCTCTAATTTGGAGGGTTTTTCAAATAGCTAAATAAATGTAATGAAAAAGCGGAAGAATAGAAAAAAAGTGAATATATAAAATGAAAATGGTAAAGTAGAAGTACGGCTTATACTGGAAATAACAACAAATTTAATAGATAGAACAATAAAGGAGATAAACGTGCATGAATAAAAAGATACTCGTAGTAGATGATGAAAAACCAATTGCTGATATTCTGCAATTTAATTTAAAGAAGGAGGGCTTTGAAGTACATTGTGCCTATGACGGCAATGCTGCACTAGAAATGGTAGAAGAGGTCCAGCCTGATTTAGTTTTGCTTGATATTATGCTTCCGCAACGGGATGGAATGGAAGTTTGCCGAGAAATCCGTAAAAAGTATGAAATGCCTATTATTATGCTAACAGCAAAGGATTCTGAAATAGATAAAGTGCTTGGTCTTGAGCTTGGTGCCGATGATTACGTTACGAAGCCTTTCAGCACTAGGGAGCTTATTGCTCGTGTTAAGGCAAACTTAAGACGCCATCAGCAAGTTCCTGCAGCAGCAGAGGAAGAGAATGAGTCAAATGAGATTGAAGTGGGATCCTTAATCATTCATCCGGATGCCTACATTGTTTCTAAGCGTGGCGAAATGATTGAGCTGACACATCGTGAGTTTGAACTCCTTCATTACTTGGCTAAACATATCGGCCAGGTTATGACAAGAGAGCATTTGCTTCAAACGGTTTGGGGCTATGACTACTATGGTGACGTTCGTACAGTGGATGTGACAGTGAGAAGATTGAGAGAAAAAATAGAGGATAACCCAAGCCATCCAACCTGGATTGTAACGAGAAGAGGGGTAGGGTATTACTTGCGTAATCCTGAACAGGAGTAATAGACATTAATGAAAAAAGTTAGTTTTTTTAGATCAATCCATGTAAAGCTAATGATAATAATTGTATTGCTCATACTCATATCGATACAGATTATCGGTGTGTACTTTGTACAAAAGCTGCAGTCCACCTTAATTGAAAACTTTAAGACTTCCATTCAGGAAAAGGTAAATATAGTTTCTATTTATATGGAGGAACAGCTTGTAAAAGAGCGGACGGTGGAAAATACCGAAACTACTCTTGAAGAAGATGTGAAAAGGTTGTTAAGCGAGCATAATAATGCAACAGATATTCAGGAAATAAGGGTCATTAACAATAATTCCATTATAATCGGCACCTCAGATCCTGAAAAACAAACCTTAGTCGGACAGAAAATGGTACAAAGTAAAGTTAGAAGAGCGATGTCCAATTCTTCTCAACCGACCTCCTATATTCGAGTCGAATCTAATAAAAAAGAATACGTGTTAATAACTCCAATTAGGCAGCAGGGCGGCGAGACTGTTGGAGTGATTTATACTGTTGGGAAGATTCAGCAAGTATATGACAGTCTGGACAGTATCAACAGTATCTTTCAAAAAGGGACTGCTATCACTTTAATCGTTACAGCGATACTTGGAATATTACTGGCAAGGACAATTACAAGACCTATCTCCGATATGCAGAAACATGCTTTTGCCCTCTCAAAGGGGAACTTTTCACAGAAGGTTAAAGTGTATGGGTTTGATGAAATTGGACAGCTGGCAATAACTTTTAATAATTTGACAAAGAAGCTCCAGGAGTCACAAGCATCTACAGAAAGTGAAAGAAGGAAGCTTTCTTCTGTGCTATCTTATATGACTGATGGCGTTATAGCTACGGACAGAAAAGGGAGAATTATTCTTATCAATGAACCGGCTGCTAAAATGCTTGATGTTTCACGTGAAACAGTCCTATCGGAACCGATTATTCAATTGCTTGGTTTAAAGGATAAATATACTTTTGATGAACTGCTGGAGGAGCGAGAATCGGTTATTTTGGATTATAGTACGAATTACGAGCCATATATTCTTCGCGCGAATTTTTCAGTAATTCAAAAGGAAACAGGTTTTGTAAATGGGTTGATTACTGTTCTTCATGATATTACGGAACAAGAGAAAATTGATATGGAAAGAAAAGAGTTTGTGGCTAATGTTTCCCATGAGCTCAGGACTCCTTTAACGACAATGAGAAGCTATGTGGAAGCATTGGCAGAGGGAGCATGGCAGGATGATGGGCTGGCTCCAAAGTTCCTGGAAGTGACTCAAAATGAAACAGAGCGAATGATACGTCTTGTCAATGATCTGTTACAGCTGTCCAAGCTCGACAGCAGAGATTATAAGCTGAATAAAGAACTAGTGGATTTTATGGTCTTCTATAATAGAATCATTGACCGTTTCGAATTGACAAAGGAGCAAAATGTCATCTTTGAACGGAAGCTGCCAAAACATGTAGCATTTGTTGAAATTGATGAAGATAAATTGACACAAGTTCTCGATAATATTATATCGAATGCGATGAAGTACTCTCCTGAAGGCGGAAAAATTACATTTTCCATAAAAGAACAGGAGCAGCAAATCATCGTAAGCGTGGCAGATAACGGTGTTGGTATACCGAAGGAAAATATAAGCAAAATCTTCGACCGTTTTTACCGTGTCGACAAAGCGAGAACAAGAAGGCTGGGCGGAACTGGTCTAGGTTTGGCTATTGCGAAGGAAATGGTTGAAGCACACGGGGGAAGAATTTGGGCATCAAGTAAAGAAGGGAAAGGCACGAAAATCTCCTTTACACTCCCTTATATTCAATCTGAAGAGGATGATTGGGTATGAATTATGAGAACATAAAAAGTTTAGTACTGACAATTTTAGTGATGTTGAGCCTGCTTATGTATTATCTGCTCTGGACAGATCAAGGCAACACAACAGAGCTTCCGACTGATAATATTGTTGAGCTTGAAAAAATCGGCAGCGAAAAAGAGGTAGCTGATATTGTCCGGCCCGATAGAATTTTCCAGCATGTAGATGGTGAAATATATGGTACAATTTCAATGAAAGAAATAGATTCTGTCCTAGAAGTCTTAAAAACAGCTGAATACGGAAGTCTTGAAAATATTTCCGAAGAAATAAATGATATTCCTTCTTTTATTGAACAAGAAGCCAACAGCATGGAGATTCGCTTCCCAGGTCAGACTCCTTTCAGTCTATATAGGGATATTCTTCAGATTGATGAAAGTAACCTATTTAATTTTGACACTATCCTTGTATCTTATAATCTTGTTAATGAGGATGAAGGAACGGTTTACTTTATTTCAGATAAAGAAAACAAGGTATATAAAAGCAATATATCTGTGAGTTATATCAATAATATTAAAGACTTCCAGAATGATATTACTGACGAAGAAACAACGTATAGCAAATATTTCAGTTATCAGGCGGGAAGTAAGCTAATTTATTTACCAAAAGAGAAAACCGAAATAAATAAATATATATATAAAAGTGAGACAGTTGATTCATCCAGACTTAAAAATGCCTTTTTTACTGATTCAAGTCTTGCTCAAAAGAGTGTTGAGACCAACCAAGAAGTATATACAGATGATACTAGTATTTTGAGAATTATAAAGGATACACATGTGGTTAATTTTAAAAATACATCTGGTATTACGGTCAATGAGTTAAGTCCAAATCAAATCATTGAAAACAGTATTAACTTTGTCAATGGACATGGAGGCTGGGTTAACAACTTTTTATATGTAGGCAATGACAATAATCAAAGTACGATTAATTTCCGTATTTATAATGAAACAGGCTTCCCAGTCTTTAACTTAAAAAACGGTCTTTCTACTATAAAGATCAGCTGGGAAAATAATAAGATAGAGCAATTCATTACAAGCAACCTGACTATAACAGCAAAACCAATTGATACAACAACTCAAAAGCTTGATTCAGGCAGCTCTGTTTTAAAGGAAATTAAGTCCTCAGAAAACTTCGATCCTGATAAGCTGGAGGATATTGTGCCAGGCTATGATATGGTAATAACCAATCCGAGCTATGTTTATTTAGAGCCAAGCTGGTTTTACTTGTATAATGGGCAATGGCGTCAGTTAGGGGAAGTGAAGACAGGGGGCACTAAAAGTGGATTGGAGTAAAATTAAAACTATTTTTATTGCTGCCTTCTTACTGTTGGATATTTATTTGATATATGAATACACGCAGTTAAAAAAGGATAATGAGCAGTTTGAGACAGAAGAGCCAGAAACACCAATCTCGAAAACATTGGCACTTGATGGCATTAAATATGATGAGGATAAGTTTCCAACGAATGTTGAGAAAGATCAGTATTTAACAGCAAAGTCAATGACGTTCAGTGATGAAGATGTTGAGGAACTCGAAAAAAGCAGGCTAAGCGGTCAAAGTATTAGAGTCCAAGACTCCACTATGCTGCAGTCTATATTAGAAAAGCCAATAAAACTGAGTGACGATTTTAAGAAGGAAGAATTGGCTGATTATATCAAAAATAATATTCTAAATGGCGATCAGTATGTATTTTGGGAGAAGAAGGATAATACGATAACCTATTATCAGCAATATAATGGCAAGACTTTATATCACAACTTAAAAGGAGAATTGACCTTTTTAGTGAATGAAGAAAATAACATCGTTTCCTATAATCAAACCTATCTGCAAGACATTAAAGAATTTGATGAAAGGGAAACGCTCGTGAAGCCGCTGGAGGCGATTTATGCCCTCTATAAGAATGCCTATTTGGAAATGGGCACTTATATCTCCAATGTGGAACTCGGCTATTACTCACAGCAAAATGCGCCATCTGTGCAGCTGCTGGCGCCAACTTGGAAGATTACTTTAAAAGGACAGAAAAATCTCTATGTCAATGCGTTGAATGGGGAGATTATTAAGCCAGGGATGGAAGAGACGAAATTGGAGTGAATAAAACATGCATTTTAGTGTTCTCGCGAGTGGGAGTACAGGCAATGCTATTTATGTAGAATCAGGGGAACATGCCTTTTTAGTTGATGCAGGATTGAGCGGTAAACAAATGGAAACATTATTTCAAGGCATTGACCGTAAAATGGACAAGCTTTCTGGTATATTCGTTACACATGAACATAGTGATCATATTAAAGGTGTTGGCATCATAGCAAGGAAGTACAAGCTGCCGATCTACGCGAACGAAAAAACGTGGAGGGCAATGGAACCTCTCATTGGGGAAATACCTGTAGAACAGAAATTTCAATTTGATATGGAAACAGTGAAGACATTTGGAAATGTCTCGATTGAATCGTTTGGGGTATCCCATGATGCGGCAGAGCCGATGTTTTACATTTTCCATCAAGGGGACAAAAAGCTTGTACTTATTACTGACACTGGCTATGTGAGTGACCGCATGAAGGGTATTATCCGCAATGCAGACTCCTACGTATTTGAAAGCAATCATGACGTACAGATGCTGAGAATGGGAAGATATCCGTGGAATATTAAAAGACGAATATTGAGTGATGTTGGACATGTTTCCAATGAAGATGCTGCAGTTGCAATGAGTGAAGTCATTGGTGACCGTACAAAGCATATATACTTAGCACATTTAAGTATGGATAATAACATTAAAGATTTAGCAAGGATGTCAGTCACACAAACGCTCGAGCAGCGAGGTGTTGAATTATCGGACCAGTTAGGACTGTATGATACTGATCCTAAAAAACCAACAAACTTAATGGCTATCTAATGGAAAAGCAAGCAGAAAAAATCTGCTTGCTTTTTTTGTGCAGTCTTTATGTCATAACCATGATTAAAGCTTAATAAAATGGTTATGGACTACTATTTCCTTCGATACATTGTTTGTTTTTATAAGGAATAGGAAAAATTAATAGGGTACTTATAAGTGTCTTATTAAAAGGCTCTTGTTTATAGATGGCGTTGTCTTTTAATAATAAGGACATACTAAGAAGAAACATGGCTGAGAAGGAAGGGCGGTTAAATAATGACGAATGATGATGAATTTCGGTATGAAGAATATAAACGGAGCAGACCTCAACGAAAACGCAGGGGCTACTTTTTTGCTGGTTTGATTGGTGCTATTGTTGGAGCTTTAATCATTGTGCTGTTGCTGCCCCGTTTATCCCAACTAGGAATACTGTCCATGCTGCAAGTCCCAAACAGTAGTGGCATTACACAAGGTGTAACTGTTGATGTAGAAACAGATGTTACTAAGGCTGTTGATATTGCCGCAGATGCAGTTGTTGGTATAACAAATTTACAGGAATCTGGTTTTTGGGCTGATGCAAGTGAGGCAGAGGCAGGCACTGGGTCGGGGGTTATTTATCGGAAAAGCGGAAGTGATGCATATATCGTAACAAATAATCATGTTGTAGAAGGGGCATCAGAGCTTGAGGTTACCCTTGCTAATGGTAAGAAAATTAGTGCTGAGCTTATAGGAAGCGATATATGGACAGATCTTGCTGTACTGAAGGTTAGCTCAAAGGAAATTACTAAAGTTGCTGAGTTTGGTAATTCAGATGCGCTCAAGTCTGGTGAACCGGTAATTGCAATTGGAAATCCCCTTGGTTTAACCTTTTCTGGATCTGTTACGCAAGGAATTGTTTCTGGACTGGACAGAACAATTCCAGTTGATATAAATAATGATGGAATTGCTGACTGGCAATCAGAGGTCATCCAGACAGATGCGGCCATCAACCCAGGGAACAGCGGAGGTGCATTAGTTAATATTAAAGGGCAGCTTATTGGCATCAACAGTATGAAAATCTCTGAATCCTCTGTTGAAGGAATAGGTTTGGCAATCCCTATCAATTCTGCAGTTCCAATTATAGAAGACCTTGAGCAAAACGGTGAAGTAAAGCGTCCCTACATGGGAGTTGAGCTCGAGTCTGTGAGCGATATTCCAGGTTATTATCAAGAAGAGGCGCTCAAGCTACCTAAGGACTTAACTACAGGTGTAGCAATTAAAGCTGTAGCCCCTAATTCACCGGCAGAAAAGGCAGGATTAAAAGAACTAGATGTTATCGTTGAGCTTGATGGTGAGGAAATTATAGACTTAGTTGATCTTCGCAAACATTTGTATACAGATAAAAAAGTTGGCGATAAACTCAAAATTAAATATTATCGTGAGGGAAAAGAGAAAACAGCAGAACTGACATTGGCTGAAGATAAGATGTAAAGAAGGGGAGAATACCCCTTCTTTTTGTTTTATTAAAAAAGATATAGATATTTAAATGAGGACTATTATTTCCTGAAGAAGTTGCAGTTTCAGCATGGCATGGTAAGATGGAGTGTGGATAAGTGATTTAATCATAAAAAAAGAAAATATCCACAGACTAAAAAGAAATAATGGAAGTAATCAGAATAAAGGAGTTAATGAAAAATGATATACAGCTGCGAGGAACATGTAGATATAGCAATAGATACAATCGTTAATGAGTATGAAACATTCCCATCGTTAGACAAACTTGGAGATGAAAAAAAGTTATCAACAACCTGTGAATATTGTAAAAATAGCGCAATATATGTTGTGGCGAACAAGTGATTCCATACTATATGTGGATTAAAAATGTGGATATGTGGATAACTTCTGTGGATAAATTGTTTGTAAAGTGAGGAATACCTGTGAATATCTCGATCATAACAGTTGGGAAATTAAAAGAAAAATACTTAAAACAAGGAATAGAAGAATATACAAAACGACTTTCAAGTTATTCTAAAATAGAAATAATTGAAGTACCTGACGAAAAAGCACCAGAGGTTTTAAGTGAGGCAGAAATGATTCAAGTGAAGGAAAAAGAGGGAGAAAGAATTCTTGCTAAAGTATCAGCTGACGCTCACGTCATTGCACTAGCAATTGAAGGTAAGCAAAAGTCATCCGAAGAGCTTGCTGAAACATTGGATAAGCTTGCAACCTATGGAAAAAGCAAAGTAGCCTTTATTATTGGCGGTTCGCTAGGCTTAAGCAGCCAGGTTTTGAAAAGAGCAGACGACAAGCTGTCTTTCAGCAAGATGACTTTCCCCCATCAGTTAATGCGTTTAATATTAGTCGAGCAGGTTTATCGAGCGTTTCGGATTAATCGGGGTGAACCGTACCACAAGTAGATGAGGTATATCTTTCTACCTGTGGACATAAAAAATTAGTTAGTGCCTTTCTTAATAGCTATTTCTTTTTATATAAAGACTGTTTTCCTTATAAATGTTGTTGTCATTTTCTAAATGCGACAGTGGTCTTTTCTTTTTCTAAGTGCAATAAATTTTCAACTACAGGCTTTTACACTATCTATTTCTACCTTTTTAGAAACAACAATATATACAAAACGAGCCTACATAAATAAAACTTATATGATATACAAAAAGTGTCAGGAGCCATAAAGGTGCCTGACACTTTTTGTTTTATCAGGAATAAATGGGGTATATACCTTCATAAGCAAGAGATTTAGTTAGGAAATTGTAGAAATAAATGAGAGGGAAAAGGATTGATAGCCAACATGTTGCTGAATAAAAAATTAATATTGTTT
>Ga0209463_1000382_pt1 | contig 37727 bp, 37 predicted proteins | sample AgamicMgSfrz_FD_187169 | JGI IMG/M metagenome (GOLD analysis project Ga0209463, IMG submission 187169) | Agave microbial communities from Guanajuato, Mexico - Mg.Sf.rz (SPAdes) (version 2) | ecosystem: Host-associated > Plants > Phyllosphere > Phylloplane/Leaf | place: Guanajuato, Mexico...
TCTTTGATGTAATAGCCGCCCCTTTATTGGTTAAATGATCTCTTAACCTTAAAATCAAATCCATCGGAGACAGCATCTTCCCTGTCCCTGTTGCCGGGCACATATTCGTGCAGCGCCCGCATTCCACACAGGCGTAAAGATCGATGAGCTGAGACTGACGGAAGTCTTCAATTTTTCCCACACCGAAGGTCTCTTGTGTCTCATCTTCAAAATCGATTTTTTGCAGCTTGCCCGGCGGGTCTAATCTGCTGACAAATACGTTCACAGGTCCTGCAATGAGATGGGCGTGCTTTGACTGCGGAACATATACTAAGAATGTCAGCAAAATAAGAAGATGCACCCACCATGCGGCATAAAAAACAATCGCAGCCGCCAGAGGTGAAATTCCGCCCAGCAAGAAAGCAATACCAGAAGCGATTGGCTCAGTCGGTGATAGAGAGTGTCCATGCCAGATGATGTTCATGCCGTTCCCAAGTAAGACTGTCAGCATTAAGCCGCCAATAAATAAAAGCACTAATCCCGATTTGAAGCCTCGTTTTAAACGGACAAGCTTCTCCACGTATCTTCTATGGAAAGCCCATACAACGGCCACTAAAATGAGAAGTGTGACAATCTCTTGGAAAAACGTAAAGACGCCGTACAGTGGACCTAAAGGAAGCCCGCTGTCTGGAATAAGCCCCTTCAGAATAAAATCAAGGGCTCCGAACTGTACAAGGATAAATCCGTAGAAAAACAGAACATGGATGATGCCGCTCTTCTTGTCCTTTAACAGCTTCTTTTGCCCAAATACGTTGACCCAAACACGCTCTAAGCGTTTCTTTAAGTCTTGTTGAAACTCTTCTTTTTTACCAAGACGAATATACGCCGCTCGTGTTCGAATGAGATAAACAAACAAATACACAGCGTAAGCGGTCACCGCCGCAAATGCGATCAAGTTGATGATTAAAAGGCTATTCATCTTGCTCCCCCTTTCATTCCCCAAAACCCACTTTGTTCCGTTTCCATGTTGTACCTCTATCATAAATAATGAATGAGTATTCAGTCAATATTTTTTACACGTTTGGGTACACTAATGAAATATGCAAAAAAGGAGGAAGTTTCATGATCGCATTGATCATCCTACTCGTTCTCATTGCCATTGTTTTACTCGTGATGTTAGACCTTTATATCGGAAGGAAATATTTTTCTACTCACGCATTTGAACGGTCTTTTGACCAAACAAGCGGCGATGCCGCCTTTTATCATGATGGCGAACCATTTTTCGATCAGCTGCTTACCGATATACAGCAAGCCTCTTCTTCTATTCATATGATGTTCTTTATTGTAAAGAACGACAAGATTGGTCAAAGGGTCTTACAAGCATTGAAAGCCAAAGCGGAGCAAGGAGTGTCCGTCTTTTTGCTGACCGACCGATTGGGCTCCTATCCGTTTGATCAAAAGGCGATTGACATGCTAGAAAGAAGCGGCATTCAATTTTACTTTTTAAATAAGCCTCGTTTCCCTTTTTTGATTTACCGTTTAAACATGAGAAATCACCGTAAAATCACGGTAATTGATGGGAAAATTGGCTATATTGGCGGATTTAATATAGGCGATGAATATGTTGGAAAGAAAGGCCGGTTTGGCATTTGGAAGGATTATCATTTGCGGATGACTGGACAGGTTGTCGCAGATCTCCAGCATGTATTTCTGAATGATTTGTACCGGTCGTCTGGTATTCATCAGCTGCAATATGAGGTTTTCCCTGCATTGGAACCGGGAACATTACAATGCACAACACGCGCGACTGCTGGCTTTTCTTTAGAAGCTTTATTTCTTCAAGATATTCAGCAGGCGAGGAAACAGATCATCATCTGTACGCCTTATTTTATTCCCTCTTCCCCTCTTCTGAAGGCGCTCCTTGATGCACGAAAGCGCAGCGTCACAGTTGAAATCATCATTCCAATGAAAGCGGATCATCCACTTGTCAAAGAGGCTGGCTTTCATTATTTGAAGGACCTCATTGCCTCTGGATGCCTTGTTTATCGTTTTTATAAGGGGTTTTATCATTCGAAAGCCATTTTGATTGATCACAGCCGCTGTATGATCAGTACTGCGAATTTTGATAAACGAAGCATGTTTTTAAACGAAGAAGTGGATGTGGCCATTGATGATCCCGATTTTACTGCTCACGTAGAGGAAAAGATACGGGAGCATATGGAGGTATCTGAAATCCTGACAGAAGAAACATTGTCAAAGCGCCCGCTTTTCACACGGCCGCTTGAGTGGGTCGCCGCCATGTTCTCGTATTTTTTATAAAGGAGATGACCTATGCGTTATCGATTTGGTTATGTATCCAATGCCGTCACCTTGTGGGAAGCTTCTCCTGCCAAGTCGCTGACCTTTGCTAGATACAGCAAGCTCGCTAAGGAAGAAAGAAACGAGGCTTTATTGCGAACAACAAAAGCCAATCTCGTGAATACATTAAGAACGCTTTATTTCGCCATTGCTCATGATATCCCGCTTTACCGTTTTTCAAGCTCGATCGTCCCCCTCGCGACCCATCCCGAGGTGCGCTGGGACTTTGTGACACCTTTTCGCAAAGAATTTCTTGAGATAGGCAAGCTGGTGAAACGGCACGGCTTACGGGTCAGCTTTCACCCCAATCAATTTACCTTGTTTACTAGCCCAAAACCTTCGATAACTGAAAATGCCGTCATCGATATGACGTACCATTATCAGATGCTTGAGGCGATGAAGCTCGAAAAGGAAGGCTACATGAACATTCATGTAGGCGGGGCATATGGCGATAAAGAATCGGCTCTTCAACGCTTTGATGAACATATCAAACAGCTTCCGGCTCATATCAAGGCGAGAATGACACTTGAGAACGATGACAAAACATATACGTCGCTGGAAACACTTGGTGTATGTGAAAAGCATGACATTCCGTTTGTTTTTGATTACCATCATCACGTGGCAAATAAAGATGATGATGCCGCACTCGATGACATCCTGCCAAGAATGTTCGACACTTGGACAAACACTGGCATTCCGCCCAAAATCCATTTGTCTTCACCTAAATCAGAAAAAGCGATACGCAGTCATGCAGATGGAGTAGATATGAATTTTGTCTTACCGCTTTTTCAAGCATTAAAACCGTATGGTCGTGATGTAGATTTCATGATTGAAGCAAAATTAAAGGATCAGGCTCTGCTCCGTCTAGTCGAAGAACTGTCTGCGAGGGGCAATCGGCGGACGGGCGGAGGAACCATTGAGTGGAAATCATAGAGAAAGGTTTACCTTTATGCAAATCAGGGTAACAAAGCTATTGTGAGAAAGTAATTAACAGGAGGATATGAAGATGTCTCAAATTTATTCAATCCGAATCGCTGCAAAAGCGTTGAATTTACATAAGCTTATTTCTCTTTATGAAAAGTGCCAGCAGGCTCAGCATCGTATATATGTGTATTCTAAAAAAACAATGTGCAACATTAAGAACATCGTAGAGCTTGAAACCTTCAGGCTCACTCATTTAGAATCTGATTACTTAATTGTCGTAGAGGGGAAAAAAGCGCAAGATCTCCTTCAGCCGTTTGAAAAAGAGACGGTTTCATAAAGAAGAGCAGCCGCGGGCTGCTCTTTTGCTATATCCACTCTTTTGTTAACCAAACTTGTTTGGAGGATGCATCCATTTTCACTTGTGCCCCGATTGGCATCGTAAGCATTGGGTGCGTGTGGGCACAGTCAAAATCAGCGATGAGTGGTCTTTTTGTCTCTCCGAGCACCTCAAGTAAAATCTCGTAAGGTTCTTTGCCCGTCCCTTCATCATCAAACAGCTCATGTTTTCCTAAGAGAATCCCAGATACCCGTTCAAACACTCCATTTACTTTCAATAAAGAGAAGTTCTTTTCTACAACCGACGCGGTTTTCATACAATCTTCAATGAGAAGGATGTCTCCGTTTTGGATGGCTGGCATGAACTCACTTCCCCATATCCCGTACATCGCATTCAAGTTCCCGCCGATCAATCTGCCTTCTACCTGTCCTTCTATGACGCACAGCCAATCATTCGGACGCCGCTTTTTATCACGCGTCTTTATTTCCCAATTGATTCGTTCATCTGTCCAAAAAGGCGGTTTTTCAATCTGATAAGGAATGGTTTGTTGGGACATCAGGATGTCCTCAAATGACTGATATGTATAATCGACAAATGGTTCAAACTCGCCAAAAGAAGGAACAAGCGCCGGCCCGTAGAAAACAGGCAGTCCCGTTTTTTCGTATGCCGCTAAAAGAATTGCTGTCGCATCTGAATAACCGATCATGATTTTCGGATGTTGTTTCAGCAGGTCAAAATCAAGATAAGGCAGCAAACTATTTGAGTTCGTCCCGCCAATCATTGACATGATGCACGCCAAGTCCTTTCTAGCCATCAGCTCATTTAGCTCACCTGCTCGTTCTTGAATTGTACCTGAACGGTAGTAATCCTCTTTCCCTGTTAATGATCCTGGAACCACAATGAATCCTTTTTGCTCAAGCCACTTCTTCGCCCGCTCATACCTTAGAGGCGAGGTCGCTGATGCAGGACTGGAAGGTGAAAAAATACCAATCTTATCGCCCTTTTGTAATCGCCGAAGCCCCTTCATTCCATCAGATCCTTCCTACACTCATTTTGTCTATACTAACAAAAAAAGCCCTTTATCAAAAGGGCTCAGATTGTTGACAAAGGGCTAAATTGATTTTGCTTTTAGCCTTTGTCTTCATTTCAGCGTGATAGAAAACCTTTGCAGCCCTAGGAAGGACGAGTACCGGCTCGGAGCGAATTTGACATTCGTGAGCACCGGCACGCAGGCCTGACACCGAATGCGAGGGTTTGTCTACACGCTGATCCCTTTATCAAAAGGACTTTCTCTTTAATGACCAAACTGCGCTTCATGCAGTCTGCTGTACACGCCGCCCATTTGAATGAGGTCTTGGTGACGGCCTTGTTCTTGGATGCCTTCCTCTGTCACGACGATGATACGATCGGCATGCTTAATTGTTGCCAGGCGGTGGGCAATGACGAGTGTTGTCCTGCCGACAGCCAGTTCGCTTAGTGCATCCTGTATAGCCTTTTCTGTTTCTGTATCAAGTGCTGATGTGGCTTCATCTAAAATCAGAATTGAAGGATTTTTTAGGAACATCCGCGCAATTGACAAGCGCTGCTTTTGACCGCCTGACAATTTGACGCCGCGCTCACCTATGACAGTATTTAACCCTTCTGGGAAACGCTGAACGAGTTCCTCTAAATGCGCACGACGTACAGCCTCCCAAATCTCTGCATCGCTGGCTTCTAGGTTGCCGTACGCAATGTTTTCTCGAATGGTGCCTGAGAATAAAAAGACATCCTGCTGCACAATGCCGATCTGCTGTCTTAAAGAAGACAGGGTCATCGATTTTGTACTCACACCATCAATCGTAATCTCCCCTTCATCCACATCATAAAAACGTGGCAGCAGGCTGCAAATCGTCGATTTCCCGGCTCCTGAAGGCCCGACAAACGCAACGGTTTCTCCTTGTTTGATTTTCAAATCGATATCCTTTAACACATGGCTGTGCTCATCGTAGCCAAATGTCACATTTCGATATTCAATTTCACCTTTCAGCCCGTATACATCACGAGCTCCCTCTGTATCCTTCACATCCGGCTCTGTTTCAAGTAAATCGACATAGCTTTTAAAGCCCGCAATTCCTTTTGGATACATTTCAATCACTGTGTTGATCTTATCAATCGGTCTGAATAAGACGTTTGTAATGAGAACAAACGCGATAAATCCACCTGCCGTTAATTGACCCTGCAGAACAAACCATGTCCCTGCCAGAAGGACAAACAGTGTCACAAGACGTGTGAGAATGTAACTGATTGAGCCGTTCACCGACATGATTTTATATGAAAGTAGCTTCGCTTTCCGAAAGCGGTTGTTGTTTTCAGCAAAACACTTTTTCTCGAAATGTTCGTTGGCAAAAGCTTGAACAAGACGAATGCCGCCAATATTATTTTCAACCCTTGCATGAAAGTCTCCAATGTCATTGTTCAGCTGTGTAATCGCCTGCGTCATTTTCTTATTAAAATGAAGGGCAAGCCAGATGATGACAGGCATGATCAAGAAGGTTAAAATGGCCAGCTGCCAGTTAATCATCAGCATGACAGCAAAGGCGCCAAGAATCGTCATAATCGCAATAAACAAATCCTCGGGTCCGTGATGAGCCACCTCCCCAATGTACATGAGGTCATTTGTCATCCGAGACATAAGCTTACCCGTTTTGTTGTTATCAAAGAACTTAAATGAGAGACGCTGAAAATGATCAAACAGCTTCTTCCTCATATCTGTTTCAATATTGATACCTAACATGTGCCCCCAGTACGACACAATAAACTGCATAACTGAGCTGAGTGCATAAATGATAAACAGAACAAGTGCGGTCCAGGCAATGACCGTCCAGTTCCCTGTTGGTAATAATGTATCAATGAAGTAGTTCACGATCAGCGGGAAACCTAGCTCCATCAGTCCAACTGCGACAGCGCAAAAGAAATCTAAAAAGAACAGACCGCGATAGGGCCTGTAATAGGCGAAAAAGCGTTTTAGCATATGTAAAAGAACCTCATTCCCTCTATAATTGATAATCATTTTCAATTATAGAGGAATCCTCTTCAAAATACTAGATCAGGAAATGATTTCTTTGACTGGATATCCTCATAATACGCCAGAAAACAACCGGGCAAATGATTCTTTCAACCGCTCTTTTAAGCCTCTTTTATAAAAATGAACAGGACCCATTTGCTCACATTCTTTCATATCTTCCTCATAGTGGGCCATCAATTGCTCAATTGGCTTTTTCGCGGCTGTAAAAACATTGACCTCAAAATTGAGCTGAAAGCTTCTCATATCAACATTTGCGGTGCCGACAGAGGCGAGTTCTCCATCTGCGATCATCACCTTTTGATGCATGAACCCTTTTTGATAGTGATACACCTTGATGCCCTCTTTTAGAAGCTCAGAAAAATAGGAGCGTGTGGCATATTGCGTGAGAAAACCGTCATTGATCTCCGGTACCATCACCCGCACATCCACCCCTCTTGTGGCAGCGATTTTGAGCGCAGTGCGGATCGATTCGTTTGGTACAAAGTAAGGTGTGGCAATCCAGACAAATTGTTTCGCATTAGAAATGAGGGCATCATATAAATCACTCATACTTTCTTTCATATCAGGTCCAGTTGGTACAACCTGAATGACATCCTCGCCTGTCACAGAATGCGGCGTATGATACCTCGGATCATCAATTAATACTTCATCTGATACATACTCCCAGTCCAGCATAAAAACAGAGTGAAGGGTCTGAACAGCCTCACCCTTTAACATGGCATGCGTATCACGCCAAAAGCCGATCTTTTCATCCCGTCCTACGTATTCCTTGCCGACATTTAACCCGCCGACAAACCCTGTTTCTCCATCAATAATGACGATTTTCCGGTGATTTCGGAAATTGAATTTTTGATTAAAGAATCCATATTTTAAAGGTAGAAAAGGAGCGACCTTGACCCCTGCCTGCTTCAAGCGTTTAATATCATTTCGGGAGAAGCGGATGCTGCCTGCCGCATCATATATGAAGCGGACCTCTACCCCTTCTTTCACTTTTTCAATCAAAATCTCCATCATCCGGTGACCGAGGAAATCAGATTTAAACATGTAATATTCAATATGAATGAACGATTTTGCCTTTTTTAACTCTTCAAAAATCCGGGGAAACGTCTCCGCCCCATTTTTTAAAATCTCCATATCACTATTTGTATTCACATGCATGCCTGTGGCTTTTTCTGTGTAATGAAAAAAAGCACGCTGATTATCGGTTAAACGTGACTCATTCGGCTTACTCTCAAGCTCAGAGATTCTGCGTAATTTCTCGCGGTTATACATTCTCTTTGATTTGAATAAATGACCCTTTACATAGAGCTGCCCCGAGAACAGATAGAACATATAGCCAATGATCGGGAAAAAAATCAGCACATATATCCATAACAACGTGTGCTGTGATGTACGGTTCTCCAGCATGAGTGAGATGATACTAAATAAAATAATGGCGATATAAATCGCTGCGTACAGCTGAACTCCCCACGCCGGCACATGCCACCAATACACCATATATGCCCCGAATATCATAAAATATAAAAATAAAAATTCCAGTCTTCTCTTTTTCACATTCTCCGCCCTCATTCTGTCTTTTTCTCTTCCATACCCTTTGCACAGCTTGTATGAAACGCACGACCAAATTGCTTTCTCCTAGCCTTTACAGACTTGCGCTATTTGATCCGATATAATGGAGAAATATGTGATGGAAAGGAAGATTTGTTTATGCATACACCCTCACCTTTAAAAAAAGGCAGCCATATTCGGGTCATTGCCCCAAGCCGAAGTGCCAGCATTTTATCAAAAGAAGGAATTTCTCAAGCGAAAAAACAGTTAGAGTCTTTAGGCTTACTGTCTATTTGAATTTTGAGTAAAGTTCCAACACCACCTTTATATTATCTGAATGAAAAGAATATTATTTTTATTTAAATGTGTATTATTCGTCTACTTTTTAAGATCAGAAAGAAAAACTCCTAAAAGTATAATATTTAATCGTTTACTTTATTATCTAATCTTCAAGTTGTATCTCTTGTACCAATTAAAAGGCGGACCTTTGCTTTACGAGTATCAAATTGCCCAATATCTTTACACTTAAAATTCAAGATGCCTCTCACCTCAGCCGATATGATATGCCAAACGCTTTGACTTCTGTTTTTTGTCCTTATCCATTATTCCATCGAGAGAATCGAAATTGTATATCAAAAACTAAAAAGCATAAAAAATAAGCTTTGTCGTCCGAAAGCTTATTTCTAAAGTTTAGTTAAAATAAATAAAAATTGACTTCTACCTTAGGAACAAGTTCAAACCGCTTAACAAAAATATTACTAATTTGATAAGTTTTCAATATCATCAATTAAACCATAGGGAAGTTTTTTATTTCCTTTCCCATCAAATCTTATTATAATATCATTTGTATCTACAAAATCAGGATAACCATTATTAATAACAATCAACTGTAAATCATCAATAACTTCAACTTCAGTCCCTTCACTTTTTTCTTTATTATCGTCATGTGTTACCGAGATGAAATAATTAATGATTGCATTAAAAATTTCCTCATCTTTAAACTGATCATCATCATCGTCGTCGTTTGCTCCAAGATTTTTACGTGGTGAATCAATAATTAATAAGCCTGGGTGATTTTTATTATTTGTATCAAGTAGAGCAATTGAAAGAAAATAAGCCATAGTGGTCATTGTTATTGCGCCACCGCTTCCCAATTCATCATATTTAATTCCTCGAACGTAAGGCAAGTAATTAGATTCCTTAATATAGGAGTCGCTTAATTTTGGGAAAGTAAACTCTTTTAATATGCCAGCAAATAATGCAGATAACTTTTCTATAACATCAGCTTTTGTAATTGTATCTTTCTGTAGGTTGGTAATTTTTTCATTTAATTTATCATAATTTTTCTCCTCCTCTACAATTTTCTCATTAATTTTAGAAAATTGGATATTTATCGAAAAATTATGTTCTAATCGCTCCATATTATTATTAATATTTCCAATATCGTAATTTAGCTGTTCAATTTGTTCTATAAATGGACTAATATAGGTATTTCTTAGACGATCAAGTTCATGCTGTTTAAGCTGCAACTGCTTTTTATATTCCTCTTTACTTTCTTGTTTATTAATTAATGAACCTTCTTGCGATTCAATAAAACTAGTTAAGCTATTGAATTTTCTTCTAATTCTACTGATTTCACTCTTAAAAATCTTAGTTTCTTCTTGCGATAATTCCTTTAGCTCACTACCACATAAATCACAACCTTCTTTTTCCTCAATTTCGTTAAGACAAGAAGGGCAAATTTCAAATTTATAATTATTTAAAACTAAGGAACCTTCTAATATAAATTCTATTTTTTGAATCTCACTTGAATATTGATTTCTAAGTAATATCAATTTTTCTAAATATCTTCTCTTGTCTTGGATATCCTTATCTACCTTAATGATTTGCTCTTTTAATCTTGCAATATTATTCTCTATATCCATAGTTAGGGCATCATCATATTTTCCAGAGGATTTTATTTCAATAAGTTTATTTTTTTTCTCACTAAGTAGTCCTTTAAGCCGCTTTCTTTCTTCTTGATAGTCTTTACCATCTAATATTTTCATCTCTTTTAAAAATTCCAACACGCCTTCTCTTTTTTTTACTAGATTATTTATATATTGCCTTTTTTCTTTAAGTTTTTGCTTAAGATCTCCTAATAATTTATCGTAAATATTAAAAATAATTTCAAATGTTGGTTTTCTTTTAATACTTGAACTCCAGTCCTTTTCCTGCAATAAATTTTCAGAGTCTATAGTTGACTGTTTAACATAACAATATTTAAATAAATCTCGGAAACTAAAAGTTTGATTTGCAACTGTGATATTAGAAAGGCCCATTTTATCTAATAAGAAGGCGGAAAGAGAATTTTCATTTACTGGAGATTCGATGGTTAATAACTCAAAATCTTTACTGAAATCTCCAATCTCTTGTTTCCATTTATACAATTTAATTGGTCTATTAAAATCAAATAACGGTCTAACTATTTTATATTTACTTTCTCCAATAAAAAAATCCAGTTCTACTTCCTTACAACTTTTCCTCATTTCAATATACATATTATGTTTTTGACTTCCAAATGCATAGTTAATCATTTCAGCAATTGAGGATTTCCCAGTTAACATAGGACCCGAAATGATGTTCAATCCATTTTTAAACTTGACCTCATAATTTTTTCTTATCCCAATAAGCGTTAATTTTTCCAAAAATATTTTTTTATTCATCGATTATCATCCCTATTTTTTAAAGATAATTCTATAATTTTATTTTCTATTTTAGAATCACTAAGTTTTGATATTTCTTTCTTAACAAATTCTGCAATACTACTTAATTCAAGAAAATACTCACTTTCTAGACTTTTCAATACTTCAGTACCTCTTTTATTGATTCGATAACAAAAATCACTTCCATTTATTATTTTATCAATTAGTCTTTTGCTTACTAAATATCTCAAAAATAAAGTATATTCATCTCTATTAGGTTGTAAATGGAAATAGGAATAGTATTCATTATAATCTCGTTGTCTTGTCATTTTAATCTCGTTTGGTAGCATAGTTTGAGGAAATTTCATATAAAAATCATAAAGCATAATCTTATTCAAATTCATTTTAAAAGATTTCTTTGATTCGAACTTGGATATTAAGATGAGTATCCTTGTTGTATTTAAAATCAAATCACTATTAACTAAATCCAACTCTTTAATCATCTTTTTCCCCTTTTTTTGATAGGTATTCTTTCAACCTAATTTTATAATTTTTTGTCCAGCCAACCTTACATTCATCTGACAATTGGTGCAAAACCCCTTTTTTTGCTATCAATGATAAATCCGGATTACTTTTAAGGGTACTATCATTTAATTCTTCTACTCTTTCATAAACCTTGGTTAATAGTTCGTTACCATCCTGTTCATCTTTATATACTCTATGCTGAGTTTTCCAGACACTTTTTAAATTGTTCCTCAACATTAATAAGCTCTTGATCTCAGTTGAAATACCTCTACCTTCTATAGAGCTTTTTGCTATTTCAGCATTAAAAAATTCCTGCTGACAATCTTCATGATCATAAATCTTTGCTGACTCAAGCTTTACAATGAATATAGATTCAGAGAAATCCGTATTTTCATCTAGATCGTATATTTCATCCATACTAAGATCTATTATGGGTTCATCAATTGGAATTTCTGCTTCTAATAAAATATCTTTAATTCTTTCTACACTGATAGAACCTAACGATATTACTTTATCGTTAGCTACTGATTCAGTTAATACAACACCCACTAAATTCCCATTTACAAAGAGTGGTGCTCCTGAAAGTCCACTGAAATCTTCTAGATTCGCCTCATAGTTTAAATCGATATCCCAATCGTATATATTAGTCATATCACTGGTCACTTTTCTTAATACTGTATTCTTTACCCTATGTCCCATTTCCCATTTAACTACTGGGTATCCAAAAGTTTCATATATGGAATCCTTCTGCACTTGAGAATTACAGAACTTTAAATACACATTACTTTGAACAGGTTCTTCCAACTCCAAAATACTAATTGGTGCATGTGAAGTTTTGGAAAGCTTAATAGGAGATGCTTTTCTTTTTATGGGTTCCTTATTAATATTTAAGAACTCCAAGCAGATTTCTCCCTCTTCTAAATAATACTCATCAAGAGCATGTGTAGCCGTAATCGCTTTAGTTGGGGAAATAAGGAAAGCAGTGGCTTTATCCGTGATCTCTCCGCCACAAATTAATCTACCTATTGCTGTTTCATATTCAGATTCAACTTTATTAATCATTTGCTTAACCCCTCTATAAATCAATTACCTTTATTTGCTTGCCATCAGATAATTCCACAGAAAACCTATATTCCTTTTTTAACTCTTCATCTGATAGGAGATCATTCTTAATAGGATAGTTAAATATTAGATGCCTATGCGTCTCTTCCTTTTTTCTAGAAATTATCCTAGCAATAGTCTCAGAGTTGGGATGGTTATTCTTTTTGCCATTTGTAGAAAATAAGTAAATAGGAGAATCGATTAAACTAAGTAGTTCAACACTGGTGTTTCTGTGACTGCCGTGATGAGATACTTTAACAAAGTCAAAAAGCGGATCATAATTAAATTTATAAACTAACTCTTGGATTTCTTTATGTATTTTTCTAGGATGAGAATCCGCTAAGAATAAAAGTTTTTTTTCTTTATATTCAATAATAAAAGAAATTGAAGAACCATTAACCGACGAACCATCGTGGCTCATTTTTTTACTCAAAAGATAATCTAAACTTAATTTTTTATCCTTATGAGATACATTTTTATTTTCATTATTTTGTTGGGAATCTCTTTGGGATAGTAAATAAAATTCGTACGCATCATCAAATAATTTATCGTCTGTTAACTTAAAGTCGTACTTTTTTTTCCTCAACTCTTTAACCCAATACTTCTCTAACTTCCTCAGACTCTCTGAGTTAGGCGATAACATACGTATGTTGATGTCTGGTGTCAGCGAGATCAATCCCACGTTATTACAATTTATTGCTCGGCCACCATATAAACTATTCCAATTATATTCCCCATTGTATAGCAATGCAGCTAACGTAGATCCATCTTTCGCACTTACATCTTTATTTGGGTTATTTTTCTTTTTCTTTGAAACAATACCTCCTTGACTAATTATCCCCGCAAGAATCCTTTTTTCATCAGGAATAAGTTCCTCGCCTTTTTGTTTTATTGAATCAAGATGTCTGTAACTATTGTGCCAGACCTCAGTAATTGGGATAATTAAAGGATTCTTAGCTGTTCCATTTTCCTTAAAAAGCTCTATTATTCCTTCAATATGATCCGAATCCACATGTGTAACAACAACTAGGTCTAATTCCTCGCCATGTTCCGCCATTCTTAATAATCTAGGCTTTAAATAACCATGATATGTTTCCGCAAAACCACCATCTATTAAAATATTTGTTTTTATTTCGTTTCCTATGCTTATTAAAAAGCAGTCCCCTTCCAAAGCAGGATAGACTTCAATTCGAATGTCATACAAAAAATGCCACCTCCATTTCCAATAAATTTTACCATAAAATTAATTGAATTATAATAATCTATAAAAGGGATTTTAGAGCAATATCTTATAAATGCTTTGATTAATCGTAGAGTTAACAGACTAAAATAAGTTTTCAAAATTTTTACTTAAAAGACATGATATTTTTACTATGTGAACATTCAACAGAATATTTAAAGCTAATTAAGATGCTTTATAAGAATTCATCTTTTGATTTGAAAATGATTCTAAATCCCCTTCGTTAAGTAGATGAAAAAAGAAAAGAGAGGAGGCAAAAATATGTTCTCTGATGTACTTAGCCAATTATTTGATTCTATTTCTAACAGAATTAATACGCTTGGGTAATTTTCAAAACCCGCTGTCTCTTGAGGATAGCGGGTTTTTTATGCGAAAAAGCCCCACACATACAATAGAGTGGGGCTTTCTTTCATTCATTACATCTTCTCCGGAGCCGATACACCAATTAGTTTTAATGCATTAGCAAGCGTGATTTGTGTTGCTTTCATGAGTGAAAGACGTGCTGTTGTTTTTGTTTCGTTTTCTGCGTCTATGACCTTCTCGGCATTGTAGAAGCTGTGAAGGGCTGATGCAAGGTCATAAATATAGTTCGTCACGCGGTGCGGAATACGCTTTTCAGCTGCTTCTGCTACAACTTCTGGGAAGCTGCCAATGATTTTCAGAAGATCGTATTCTTTTTCCGATTGAATGTGAGAGAAATCGGCTTTTTCAAGGTTCGGTTCATAGCCTTTTTCTTCACCTTGACGCAGCATGCTGCAAATTCTCGCATGCGCATATTGTGCATAGTACACAGGGTTTTCGTTAGACGTAGAAATCGCTAAGTCTAGGTCAAAATCCATATGTGTCGCCGCACTTCTCATCGCAAAGAAATAACGAGTCGCATCTAAGCCGACTTCTTCAATCAGATCACGCATTGTGACGGCTTTTCCTGTACGCTTACTCATCTTCATCTTTTCGCCGTTTTTGTAAAGATGCACAAGCTGAATGATTTCGACTTCAAGCTTGTCAGCTGGATATCCAAGTGCTTGGATCGCCGCTTTCATCCGAGGAATATAGCCGTGATGGTCCGCTCCCCAAATGTTAATGAGCTGGTCAAAGCCTCTGTCCAATTTGTCTTTATGATATGCGATGTCTGGAAGCAGGTAAGTGAAGCTGCCGTCTTTTTTAATCAGCACACGGTCCTTGTCATCGCCAAAATCAGTTGAACGCAGCCAAGTTGCGCCGTCTTCTTCAAAAACATAGCCTTTAGCGCGAAGTGTCTCCAGCGCTGGTTCGATTTTTCCGTTTTCATATAAAGAGGTTTCTGAATACCATACATCAAATGGCACACGGAAATTCTCAAGGTCTACACGTAATTTCTCTAATTCGTATTTCAAGCCGTATTCACGGAAGAACTTCATACGCTCTTCTTCCGGTTCATGCACGAAACGGTCACCAAATTCATCCGCAAGCTTTTGTCCGATGCCTTTGATGTCCTCTCCTCTGTAGCCGTCTTCAGGCATTTCTTTTTCAAGACCGAGTGCCTCAAAATAACGTACTTCTACAGATAGAGCGAGGTTATTGATTTGATTCCCTGCATCGTTGATATAGTATTCACGGCTCACATCGAACCCTGCTTTATCAAGGATGTTGCAAAGGGAATCTCCTACAGCTGCTCCGCGGGCATGTCCAAGGTGAAGGTCACCTGTTGGGTTGGCTGAGACGAATTCGACTTGCACCTTTTGACCGCCGCCTGTATTCGTTTCGCCATAAGCTTCTTTTGCTTCAAGAACAGCTGGAATGAGCTTTGTTAAATACTGATTGTTCATATAAAAGTTAATGAATCCTGGACCTGCGATATCCAGTTTTTCAATGGAAGCTTTCCCTTTATCAAATGCATTGACGATGTCCTCTGCGATTTGACGAGGTGCTTTTTTCGCAATGCGGGCAAGCTGCATCGCCATGTTGGTCGAGTAATCACCGTAAGTTTTGTCTTTCGGCACTTCTAAAAGGACATCTGGCACCTGGCTTTCATCGGCAAGTCCTGCTTTGACGACTGCCGCTATGATTTCTTCTTTTAACGCATCTTTGACCTGTTCTGCGATATTCATGAACGTAAATCCTCCTTATACGAAATCGATAATGTATGTAAATGCTTTTGATCTTCTCCTGTCAGCATATCGTACGTAATGTGCAGCAGCCCCTTGTCCACATCGAGATCAATACCATGTGTGTGCACATCTAACTGAAGTGTACCGAATGGCATCGTGTAATGTGTGACGGTCGTTTCTCCAATGAGAAAGCGCTGCTTCATTTGAATAGCCCCTGATCTCATCACAAAAATTTCTTTTTCACTCATTTTCACAACGGTTTTTACTTGACCCATTTCATGTTCTTCATGGTAAGTGAGATACGTTTTGTCATTCTTCTCTTGGTACGTTCCAGTCGTGCGGAATTCGATCGTTTCAGCCGGCTCCGTCTCTGGTTTCATCACTGACTTTACATGAATTGAAATTTGGTTTTGTGTCATTTTGCACTTCCTTTGCTAAGACCCGTTTAACTAAAATAGTATACCATAATCATGATCGCCTATCATACCATCATTTCTCTTCTTCATGGCGATTAAACTTCGTTTTTCATCTTCAGCCATCCCTTTAGAAAAAAAGAAAAATACAACTGACCACTACGACAAGTCCAGCCTTTACACCTAAGTCTTTTCTTTTCATTAAGTAAAAAAGAGCCTGTGCCTGAAAAAAATCAAATGGTGCGATTTGATTCTTTTTAAATACCACCTGCACTGCATGAATAACGCAATGGCCGTCAGATAGAAAAAGCCTCGATCGTGAAACAGCCCCAGCATCTCTTCCTTTGCTTCCTTTTTTGAAGCAAAAACAGGCGGATCAGCTGCGAGCTCTCGTTTCAATGTGAGAAAGCCTGCCCCTAACACACATAAAGCGAGGAACACCATCAATATGGACGAAAACATGAGCTCCCTCCTTTATTTTTTGACCAATGTAAAAAAAGAGCTTGTCCACATGAGATGACAAGCTCCTCTATCAACTGATTATTTCACAAACCCAAGCAGCATTTCGCGTAAAAGCTTACTCGCTGTATTCGCTGTTTGGTCAGAGTGATCGTATACAGGTGCTACCTCGACAAGGTCTGCCCCAACGACTTGGACGTCAGATCCTGCAATTGCATGAATGGATGCAAGCAGCTCTTTTGATGTAATACCGCCAGCATCTACTGTTCCTGTACCAGGTGCATGAGCTGGGTCAAGTACATCAATGTCGATCGTCACATACACTGGACGCCCTTTTAGCTTTGGCAATACTTGCTTCAATGGCTCCAGTACTTCAAATTTAGAAATATGCATACCCGCTTCTTTTGCCCATTCAAATTCTTCTTTCATTCCAGAACGGATACCGAAAGAGAATACATTTTCAGGTCCAATCAGTCCTGCAACTTTACGAATCGGTGTTGAATGTGAAAGCGGCTCACCCTCATATTCCTCACGAAGATCTGTATGTGCGTCCATATGGATGATGGCCAAATCAGGGTATTTCTTATACATCGCACGGAAAACCGGCCAAGACACAAGATGCTCGCCGCCCATTCCTAATGGAAACTTCCCTTTTTCTAAAATGCTGTCGACATACTCTTCAATTAAATCTAAGCTCTTTTGTGCATTCCCAAAAGGAAGTGGGATGTCACCCGCATCAAAGAATGGCACCTCATGCAGTTCACGATCTAAATAAGGGCTGTATTCCTCTAGACCGATCGATACTTCACGAATGCGGTTCGGACCGAAACGTGAACCTGGGCGGTAGCTGACTGTCCAGTCCATCGGCATGCCGTATAAAATGACCTTTGCATCTTCCCATGTCGGATGACTTCCAATAAACACTTTTCCTGAATAAGCCTCGTCGAATCTCATGAAAGATTCCTCCTTTTACGCTTTAAAAAATGCGCAAACCGTCATTTGCGCATGTCCATTTCGCTTGATTTATTTGATTAAGTCGCTCACAAATTTCGGCAGAACAAAGGCCGCTTTGTGCAATTCTTTTGTGTAATATTTCGTCTCAATATCAAAGAAACGGCTGTCTTCTACAGCAAGTGGATCATATTTTTTAGAACCGATGGTGAATGTCCAAAGACCGCTTGGATACGTTGGAATATTCGCTGTGTAAAGCTTCGTAATTGGGAAAATTTCTTTCACATCACGTTGTACATTTGTAATCAGCTCAGGTGTGAACCAAGGGTTGTCCGTTTGTGCAACAAAAATACCATCTTCTTTGAGTGCTTTTGCGATTCCTGCGTAAAATCCTTTAGAGAATAGGTTCACAGCTGGTCCAACTGGCTCAGTAGAGTCAACCATAATCACATCATACTCGTTGTCAGCTTCAGCAATGTGCATAAAACCGTCTCCTACTTTCACATCTACACGAGGATCGTCTAGTTTCCCAGCAATAGAAGGAAGGAATTTCTTCGAGTATTCGATGACCTTTCCGTCAATATCAACAAGTGTCGCTTTTTTCACATTTGGGTGTTTGAGGATCTCACGAATGACACCGCCGTCTCCTCCGCCTACAACAAGAACATTTTCCGGGTTTGGATGAGTGAAAAGAGGAACATGTGCCACCATTTCGTGGTATACAAACTCATCTTTCTCAGACGTCATCACCATGCCGTCTAAAAACAGCATATTGCCAAACTCTTCTGTTTCCACCATTTCTAAATGCTGAAAGTCTGTTTGTTCTGTGTGAAGGGTTTTGTTCACCTTCAATGTAATACCAAAATTCTTCGTTTGCTTCTCTGTATACCAAAGTTCGCTCATTGTTCATCTTCCTCTCATCCAATAATAAACAAACATCTATTGTTAGCGCCTTTTATCGGCTTTGACTATATCGATTGTCCAAGAAAAAAGTATAGTGGATTCATATCAAATTGTAAAGAACCGCATGAGTTCTCTTCATTTTTTAAAGCGCTCCTGCAATCGCTTGTTTAAAACGGTTTTCTTTGTTCCATACTGATAAAAAACCGTCAAAATGGGGGGCTTTGCATGGACACAATCATGAGTAATAAAAAAATCCGCATGACCGTGAAAACGATTCGAGCCTGTTTTTTTATCGGCTTGCTCGCTTTTCTATTTGCAGGCACTGTCTTTTTGACGATTCTTTTACTTGCCAAATGGCAAGGTGCCCCTTCTGTTCAAGTTCCCCAATCCACGACCATTTATGCAGCAGATGGCTCAAAGCTTGGAGAATCCAGCTTTGGAGAAAAGAGATATTGGGTACCATTAAAGGATATGTCTCCTTATATCAGACAGGCAGTTATCGCTGTTGAAGATAAAACCTTTTATGAGCATCATGGCTTTGATGTGAAACGGATGGCGGGTGCTGCGGTGGCCGATATTCGTGCCATGGCTAAGGTGCAAGGTGCCAGCACGATCACCCAGCAATATGCACGAAATCTGTATTTAGATCATGATAAAACGTGGAAGCGGAAGTGGAATGAAGCCTTTTACACGATTCGTTTAGAGCAAAACTATACAAAAGATGAGATTTTAGAAGGATACTTGAATACCATTTATTATGGTCACGGAGCGTACGGTGTGGAAGCAGCGTCACGTCTGTATTTCGGGAAAAAAGCGAAGAATTTAACCCTCGCTGAATCTGCCCTGCTTGCCGGTATCCCAAAGGGACCTTCGCTCTATTCCCCTTATGTGAATGAGGAGAAAGCCAGCGCAAGAAAGAATATGATTCTGAGGCAAATGCAAGAGGATGGCATGATTACGAAAAAAGCAGCCGATGACGCTGCGAAAGAAAAACTGTCCTATCGCCCTTTGCGAAAGAAGCAGCTGCAAGCAAAGCAAGCCCCGTATTTTTATGACGATGTGATTCGAGAGTTGAAACAAAGCTTGGGGTTAACTGAGGAACAGATTAAAACCTATGGACTTCATATCCAAACGACCCTTAATCCAGAATTACAGAAAATCGCAGAAAAGACGTTAAAAAACACGATGAATTCCACATCAGATATCCAAATCGGCTTTGCGGCCATCCATCCCCAAACAGGGCATGTACTTTCCCTCATAGGCGGGAGAGATTATGAGAAAAGTCCATTCAATCGGGTGACACAAGCAAAAAGGCAGCCCGGTTCAACCATGAAACCCCTTCTTTATTACATTGCCTTGCAAAACGGGTTTACACCCGCAACCGTCATGCGCAGTGAGGAAACGGTGTTTGAACTGGATGATCAAGGCAGCGGTGCCGCTTATTCACCAAGCAATTATCACGGCTATTACGCCAATGACGGCATTACAATGCTACAAGCTTTAGCACTGTCTGATAATATTTATGCTGTAAAGACCCATCTATTTTTAGGAATGAAGCAGCTTGTACGTGCTGGCAAGACATTTGGAATTAAAGAAAAACTAGATCAAGTACCATCTCTTGCCCTCGGCACGTCTCCTGTGAAACCCATTGAAATGACCAATGCTTACGCCATGCTGGTCAATGGCGGAAAACGCGTCAAACCAACCTTTATTACGAAAGTAACCGACGCAAAAGGCAATGTGCTTTTTGAAGAGAAACAAAAACGAGAACAAATCCTCGATGAAAAAGCAGCCTTTGTCACTACCGATATGATGTCAGGAATGTTCAACGATCAATTAAATGGCTATACAAGTGTCACAGGCCGCACCATTATAAAGGAACTTACACGAACATACGGAGGGAAATCCGGGACAACAGGAGCCGACAGCTGGATGATCGGCTTCTCTCCCCAGCTCGTCACAGGTGTATGGACTGGCTATGATAAAGGCCGCACCATTGACTCAGTTGAAGAAACGGCCTATGCGAAAAAAATATGGGCTTCCTTTATGGAATCAGCCCTCTCGAAGCAGCCAGCCTCCTCCTTCATGCCGCCAGACGGTGTCAAAGGGGTATATATCAATCCAAAAACCGGCGACCTCGCAGGTCCAGGATGTGAATCAAAGGTATTCACCTATTTTATAGAAGGAACGGAGCCGACAGGTGTCTGCTATGGTGCTGAGGACAAAGCCTCTGAACAGGAACCTGTGCAAGATCAAAAGCCAAAGAAATGGTGGGAAAAGTGGCTGAAACGTTAAAAAAGACATGAAAAACCCCGAGACCTGCATCTCGGAATTCTCCATGTCCTAGCTTTAACACCAGTTTACTCAAAAAACGGATCGAATTGGTAGACATCCGCCAATCTTCACAAAAATTTCACAATTATTCAGGGACAGCCAATCCTTCTTTTAATTCATCTGTCGATGCGTCCCATAGCGCTTGATTATGACCCTTTAAGAAATCAGCCAGCACCTTTTTGGATACGTCATCCATATGACTAACGACAATTTTTCGCTTCATCGATTTATCCATTAAATTCACATGCTCTGGAAGTGACTTATACCCGCGGCGGATCGAACGGTCAACGGTCATTTCACAAGCCGTCACACCAGCATAATAAGGCCCTTCTTCTCTGCGGTCAATCGTCACCCATACGAGCCAATACGGCTTTCCGTTCGGCACCTCTTCTTTTGTTTTCAAAAATTTAATTCCTTTTTCGACGGCACTTCTTGCATGCATGGCACCAATATCAATGACAGCTTCTTTTTCCTCTACATCAATGATGACTGGCGATATATTATCAAGGCTGAGGGCGCCTGCCCCAAAGCCTCCATGTCCGTCGGTTGCATCTGTTTTTTTAATGATGTTAAAACCAATTGGTTTCTTCTTTTTACCTTCCATTCATTAAACCTCCTAAAGCAGCGGCTTCAAAATAAGATTAAACCAGTATATGATTTGATCCCGCATTCCGATCAATGGACCAAACACAAACTGTCCCAGCGGTGTGATCACGAATATGAGAAAAATAATGATCCCATATTGTTCAAATTGCGTCATTTTCGCCCGAATACGGGGGCTGACGACGTCCTCAATAATCCGATACCCATCCAGCGGCGGAAGTGGTAATAAGTTAAATAGGAACAAGATGACGTTTAAGTTAATAAAGATTAAAAAGAAATTATCGAGTCCCGGCTCAAAGCGCATGATCCACTCCCCGCCAAATTTCTGAAGAAGCACATACACAAAAAAGCCCAAAAACGCCAGCACCAAGTTACTTAATGGCCCAGCAATGGAGACACAAATCCCTGCTAAGCGCGGTTTTTTAAAATGGTAACGATTCACCGGTACAGGTCTCGCCCAGCCAAACCCAGCCACAAAGATCAAAATCGTCCCGAATATATCGAGATGCTTCAGTGGATTGAGCGTCAGTCTCCCTTGATTCTTAGCCGTCGGGTCTCCGAAACGGTACGCAACATATGCATGCGCCAGCTCGTGCATCGTAAATGCAACAACAAGCGTAATGGCGACATATGGAATAAGTTCTAATGGATAAACAAGAAATTGGTTCAAAGGCATGAATCCCTCTTTCTTTCTATACAATGATTTACTTCATTCAGTATACTATAAGAAGTCCCTTAAACTAAAGGGAAGCGTAGCATTAAAGGAAAAAGGAGGTTTTCGCCATGCCGATTGTCACCGTTCAAATGCTTGAAGGAAGAACAGACGAGCAGAAAAGAGCGCTTGTGGAGAAAGTCACTGATGCCGTTGTTGAAACAACAGGCGCAGGGGCAGAAAAAGTCTCTGTCATTATTGAAGAAATGAAAAAAGAACACTATGCCGTAGCAGGAAAGCGAATGAGCGACCTGTAAGCATATTAACAGACGACTTTTTTAAAAGGGCCTGCCTTCAGCTAGCTTGTAGACATCCCCGCAGTCCTGAGCACTGTGATCATGAGTGTCACATACTGAAAAGAAGAGAAAGGGCTAAAATAAAGTTCATTTTAGCCCTTTCTCTTCTGATTTTTTTATCAACTATTTTCATAATGCTTGTAGCAGCTAAAGTAGATGAAAAAACAATAATCAATTTTCCTACAATAATTTTATAACCACCTGTAAATACAACAATTGCTATGACAGTGATTGATATTATTAATAATAATATAAATAAATTCCTCAATTTAATTACCCCTAACTAGAAAAATGATTAATAAGTTTAGTGTCTTGAATTAGATAAGTCTTATCTGCTAGAGTCTCCCTCAAGTGCTCAGAATGAGTGATTATAATGATAGATTTTGCATATTCTTCTTTGTATTTTTTAATAAGATCAATTACCATTCTCTGTGATTGGATGTCCCAAGACATGAATGGCTCGTCTAATAAAAGAAGATCTGGTTGTTTCGAAATACTTCCAATGAAGAAAAGTTTATCTTTCATTCCTTCAGAATAATGCTCAATCCTAGTATCTAAATGCTGATTCATACCTAGTTTATCAGAATAGAAACTAACATTTCCCCAAAATAGTTTTTTAGGTACATCCCAAAGATTTCTGATTAACTCTAAATTCTCTTTGCCTGTAAGAATATCATATAGTAAATGATTGCTTGGAATGTAAGCAATATTTCTTTTATATTCGTTTAAATTATCAACGGGGTTATTCTTAAAATGAAGTTCACCTTGAAATTCAGCAATACCTGCGATCACCTTTAATAAAGTAGATTTTCCTGCACCATTTGCACCTAAAATACAAATAATTTCATGTGCATAGAGATCAAGATTTATGTCCTCTAATATTGGCTTACCTTTATTGTAATAAAAACTAACCTTTTTTAAACTTAGTAATTTAGACATTAATTAAAAATCCCCCCCAAAAAGATACAAGGTTAAAGAGGAAAAGTACAATACAAAAATTCAAGCTTGCTTTCTTAGAATATCCAACAAAATTGAGTAATCCTAAAAACAAAACTCGAGAAGCCCATACTACTGTTATGAAAGTTAAAAGAACCACCATGAACATAACAAAAGAATTCTCAAACATAAATATTAAATTTATACCGACTGAATTCCCAAAAAATATTAATGAGTTATAAGTCAAGATGACAACAAAAAAATGACTTATTTTTAATGTAGGGTGGAAAAAAATCATGACTATTAAATACACCAAAGAAATAATAAAATTAATGATTAAGTAAAAAGGTGTGAAAACAAAAGCAATAAAGACATATAGAGCGAAGAAGTTGTAATTTTCACTAGGGAGAATTTGCACGATAATACAAGTTACAAAAAACATATTCAATAAAATAATGATTAAGTTCTGAAACAATATTGATCTACTAGTTACTTTTTCTATATTTAACTTTAAATAATTCTGGGGTTTAAAAACAAGTTGCATCTTTTCCTCCTAAAATGAAATTTGTTATCCTAGTTATATTCAAACCCAACTCACAAAATCTTCAATTATCGCTCCAAGAAATAAAAATGATGTTGCGATGAAGAGCATGATGAAACCCTCTCTAATCATTTTTAAATAATTAACTTTATGAATTTCACCTTGCAAAAATCTCAAAAATATCACTCCTGTAAACGTTCCAAGGACTGAAAAGGATAACAAACCAAACAACTCAATAAAAAAGTGTGGCAGTAATCCTGTAAACAAAGATTCTATATTTCCTTTAATTATCAAACTATTAATTGTATTACCGACAACATAACCATTCATACACATTACAAATATAGGAATAGCACCACACGTAAATAGTCCACCAATTAGACAAAGTAAACCAACATCTAGATTATTTAGAAATATGCTTCCATAATATACACTATCAGAATTAGATTGAACTGAACCTCCTTTTCGGAAAAATGCACCACCAAAAACGCCTGCAAAAAATACTATTATGAATAAAATATAAACATTCTTCCATCTTTTTAATATGTTAATTAATCTAGTCAAAAAATACCTCTTTCTATCTTCTCAATTCCCTTTTCAACAATTTTTTTAGATATTATTTTAAACACAATCATTGATAACATGAAATAAATAAAATAGTACCAGTCAATATAATGAATCCATTTATAAATAGGTACAAATATGTTTATGAAGCTAAAAATTAAAAGTGGAACTAGTATAAAGTTTCTTGGTAGACTTTGAGACTTAATATGCAATATTTTTTCATCGTATGTACTTCCAACTTCCTGTATATCATCAAAAGAAAATTTAGAAAATAAAGGAGCCATATACAATTGAATGATTGGTGATATTTTATACACAGCAAACAACAATATAAATATTTGCAAACAAGATATTAAATTCAATTCTTTCACTAAATTGATAACAATTAAAGATATGATGATATTAATAACAAGAGGTATAAATAAACATACTTCCAACAATTTTATTTTAGATTCAAATAATTTTTCTACACCATTTGGAGACGTTTTTAACAAATGAATACTTTTACCTTCAGAACCTAAAAAGAATACTTGAGGATACTCATAAGAAACTTCAAAGCAATGAATAATTATTGTTAAAACATTAAAGAGAAGCAGCATTGCCATAATGAATGAACTGTTATCAGAGTTCTCCACTATCCCTAATAAAACCCCACAATAAAAAAAGCCTTCTAACGAATATATAATAATAGAAAAGACTCCTGGTGATACGATCCAACGTTTTCTTTCTAAATTAATAAGCTCTTTTTTAAACAGAAAATTATTCTCTGTTCTGAAAATCTTATTTACTAGTTTTATATAAAGTGTTAACCAATCAAATAATTCCTGCTTAGATTTTATTTGTTCATTTTTATAATAATTTGGATAAAAATAATGCGTGATAAAGACAATACACATCGTTAAAGCAAAGAATACCAATATTAATATTGGTAGGTTAATAGAATATATAATACCGTCGTAAATACTCCCAATCATTTTTTTAAAATAAATAAAATCCCCATTGAATTCTTGAACAAATATATTTTTCACACGAATCCAATAGGAATCATTTAATAGCTGTTCTACATTTTTAAATGGTTCTCTTAAAGCAAATATTAGTTTTGCAAATTGATGACTCATTATGTATCCAAGAGTCATTAAAACACAGGGAAAAAACATATATATAGCAAATCTAAAGAAACCAATTTTATTTTTAATTTTATATGTTTGATACTTCCCCATTAAAAGATTCGAAATGATAAATGTGAAGAAAATAAACAAAATGAGATTGGAATTTAGCAATAAAAAAAAACTTAAAGGTATTTTCAAAATAAAATAGAGACATACAATTGCTGTTATTAAAATATTTCCATATTGCATCAAAAACCAAAGCAGTTCTTCAGTCAGTAGTAAAACATATATTTGTCGCTGACTTAGTGGAGATGTACTCAATAGATCCTGATATATTGAAAAATGGGTCCTTCTATATGTTGAAATTCCACTAGTTAGAGCTAAGAGGAATAATAAAAGGAATATCCCAAATAAGAACATTTCATTCCATTTATCAACAAAAACACCGTACTTGTTATATAAAAAAAGGATTAGGATGATTGAAAAAATAGTGTGAATAATCATCTTAAATATAGCAATATTTTTTATCCTCTTAAAAAAAGGAATAAACTTTAGTAAAAAGGAATAGTCTTTTTCAGCACGCATAATCAAATGGATTTTTAAAATATTTATGTATCTTGTTATCACATGAATAACTCCTAAAATAATATTCCCTATTGATCTCATTTCATTCTAATAAGAGGATTTCTCCTCTTATTAGAATAATTTTACATTACCAAGCAATAAAGGCCTTTTTGCCTCTTTCTCTAAGTTGTTCTTTAAGATAGACTGTAAGTGCTTGTCTGCCGGCATTTGCAATTAGTCCTAATCCCCCGGTTAAAAAACCTGATAATATACCGATTATGACTGAAGCTGTTGCCCCCATGTCTAGGTACCAAGTAATTGTACTACCTACTGCTGACGGAATACCAAACTCTTTAGTCAGATAAGCAATAGGTAAGTTCCCCATCACAAAAAAGTAAGCAAATAATAATGCAATACTCGCTAAAAGTAAGCCTGAGATTTTGAAAGCATTCACTTTTTCTGTCATTTTATTTCACCTATTCCATCTGATTATAGATTTGAAACATAATGGAATTTAATCATAGTTCACTTTAAATAACAAGTAAAATTTAACTTTTTTTCAAAATGAAACCTTACTGATGATAAGGATTTTTCACACCACATTATTATAAATAGTATTTTGACACTTTAGATGCGAGATCATTCATGCCGATCCTTCCTTTGTTTTTCACAAGGTTATATATTAACTGAAAATTAATTATTTTCCTTCTACTCATTTTAAAATAGGGAATTGGATGCTCAGGAAGAAAGTCGAAACACGTCATTTCCACTCATTTTTTCATCGAAAAATAGCGCTTTTGGTCTGGTTCATTTACTTAGTAAACACTCTTGTTTTAAGAAATAATATCATGGACCTAATGACACATCTGAAAGAAACAAAAATGATATTAGAAAAGATAAAGTCACACTTTACTGATACCAATTATACTTCTTTGCGGTTCTGCCTTATGATGAAGAACATAAAACATTGCTACCTCAAAACAGAAGGGACGATCGGCATGACTGGAAAAAAGCACATACAATTTGGATTAATGTTACATGGTCCAGGGGGTCACATGAATGCATGGAAGGATGAATCGGTTCCAGCAGATGCAAGTGTTAACATTGATTATTATCAAGCGATGACAAAAAAGGCAGAATCAGCGGGATTTCGTTTTGTTTTTGTTGCAGATGGTTTATATATCCACGAACATTCAATTCCTCATTTCTTGAACCGATTTGAACCATTAACCATCTTATCTGCGCTTGCCACAGTTACGAAACAGATTGGACTTGTGGGTACTGTATCCACTTCATACAGTGAGCCCTTTACCATTGCCCGGCAATTTGCATCCCTAGATAAATTAAGTAAAGGCAGGGCAGGATGGAATGTTGTGACTTCACCGTTAGAAGGCTCTGCTGAAAACCACATCATCCGTCCGCACCCAAGCCACTCACTTCGATATGAAATTGCTGAAGAATACTTGAAAGTAGTGAACGGGCTTTGGAGCTCATGGGAAGAAGATGCTTTTGTAAGAGATCGTTCAACAGGTGTTTTCTTCGACCGAGATAAATTGCACACATTAAACCATCATGGGAAACACTTTTCTGTCAAAGGTCCTTTAAATATTGAGCGCTCTGAACAAGGACAGCCCGTGATTTTCCAAGCAGGCGCTTCAGAATCTGGAAAAGATCTAGCCGCAAAAGAAGCGGACGCTGTATTTACAAATGCCGATTCACTTGAAAAGGCAAAAGCCTATTACCGCGACGTCAAAAATAGAGCGGCAGCGCTTGGAAGAAAACCATCCGATATCAAAATATTCCCTGGCATCCACCCGATTACAGGAAAAACAGTCGAAGAAGCAGAAGAAAAATATGAAGCCATTAAACATCTAGTCTCTATTGAAGAAGCTTTGCATTATCTCGGCCGATTCTTTGACCATTTGGACTTCAGTCAATTCCCGCTTGATGAACCTTTTCCACATATAGGTGACGCTGGGTCAAACAGCTTCCAATCCACAACAGAGTCCATTAAGAAAATGGCCAAAGATCAAAACCTGACCTTAAGAGAAGTCGCTTTACAAGTGACCACCCCAAAAAGTGCCTTTTTCGGCACTTACGAACAAGTAGCTGACAAATTAATTCAATGGATCGAAGAGGACGCCGCAGATGGATTTATTTTTGGCGCTCCAATTTTAGCAAGCGGTTTATCCGAATGGACGGAGCACGTCATTCCGATATTAGTCGAAAGAGGATATTACGACCCAAATTATCCAGCTCATACCCTTCGCGAAAACTTAGGTCTGCCGATTAAGAAGAATCAGTTTCTGAAACAAACAGTAAAATAAATTTAAAAGAGGGGCTAGCATAAAGGCTAACCCCTCTTTTTATGATGGTTGGTGCTGGTGCAATCGACTTTCAATGAGATCAATAAACTGGAGCACAGCTCTTCCAGGCGTATCATTTGTTTTCCTCAATAGACCAACTGGCGGGGAAACTTGAATGCCCTTTATTTCTAATACCTTCGTACCGGGGAGTGTAAAAGAATGAGCCGTTCGTGTAAACAGAGATACTCCTAAGCCCGCCTGAACATAATGTTTATGGGACATGCTGCTAGTAATCTCTAATTTCTTGTAATTTGTCCCAATGACATCAACGATTTGTTGTTCAATTTGGATACGGATGGGGCAATTGTGAGGTGTGAATAGTATAGTCTCATTTTCTAAATCAGTTACCTCTACGACATCTTTTTCCGCCAATCGATGGGAGGACGGAACCAGCAGGACAATATCATCTTGAAAAAGCGGCTTATAGCTATTTTCCATCGAAGCTTCTGGTGCACCGCAAATCGCAAAATCAATCTCATCATGCGAAAGCAAGGAACTCAGGGTATTCGCATCTGCTACTTGTACCGAAAATTCTACATTCGGAAACCTTTCCTTGAATTCTGCAAGGAGCGCCGGGAATTCTAAACTGGCAGTAGGCTCAGAAACACCGATGCGAATGAATCCCGCAATGCCCACTTCTAAATCTTGAAGCGTTTTCGTCAGTTTCTCATATTCATTGAGTAAAGAATTGGCTCTTTCATAAAAAAGCTGTCCTGAAGCTGTTAACTTTAAGGTCTTCCCTCTCTCTAGAAGCTTCTCTCCAATTTCCTCTTCTAAATGCTTGATGTGCAAGGTAATGGTTGGCTGAGAATAATTCAGTGCTTCTGCTGCTTTTAAAAAATTCCCATATTTCACAATGGTAGCAAAGGTGCGGATCGCACGAATCTCCATAAAACCCCTCTTTTCTCTATATTTTAAATAACTGAATCGTGTATTTATGATTACTAATTATACTTTTCAATTGGTTTGCCTTATTATAATTTATATTATCAACTATTCCAAGTTGTTTAGAAGGAATTATGTGAAATGGAGGAGACGAATTGACGAAAGTAACGATTATAGCAGGCGGACATTCCGTCCAATCTCGATTAACCGGTGTTTTGCATCATGTTCAGCAGCATTTAACGATCAATGGAATCGATGTACGTATCATTCAAGTTCATCAGCTGCCTAGCAGCGCACTAATACGTGCGGACTTTTCAAACGAAGAGGTTGTCAAAGCCATTGAACTTGTGAATGAGAGTGACGGGGTCATTGTGTTAACGCCTGTCTACAAAGCGTCATTTTCCGGTATTTTAAAAACGTTTTTAGATTTACTTCCACAGAAAGCGTTACAAGGAAAACCCGTCCTTCCGTTTGTTTTAGGAGGAACCTACGGCCACCTGCTCGTCATTGAATATGCTCTTAAACCGATTATTCATCAACTTGGTGCAACGGTTGTGCAATCTGGCGTGTATGTCGTGGATCAACAGGTCACAAAGCAGGAGTCAGGTGATTACTTACTTGATTCAGATGCCACAAACAGATTAAACCTCGCATTATCTCAATATCAAAGTCTGATAGGAGGAACAGCCAATGTCGTTCACCCTTAGTATTCTTGATCAAAGCCTTGTCGGTGAAAACGAGAACGCAGAGACGGGCATTCAGCATACTGTTAGATTGGCTGAAACAGCGGATCAGCTTGGTTATCACAGGTTTTGGGTGTCTGAACATCACAATAATCCTCAAGTAGCAGGTTCTTCCCCAGAAGCTCTTGCCGGCTATCTCTTAGCTAAAACAAACAACATACGAATTGGGTCTGGCGGTGTCATGCTTCAGCATTACAGCCCGTTCAAAGTGGCTGAAACATTTCACGTCCTAGCATCATTAGCACCTGGAAGAGTCGATTTAGGTGTTGGGAAAGCACCGGGAGGACTGAACCTATCGACACAAGCTCTTCAGGAAGATTATCAGGCGTCACGTAAGGATTTTTCTCAAAAATTAGTGGATCTCAAAACCTATCTAACCGAACACACAAATGAATTGAATGCTCAGCCCATCCCTCGTCTATCACCTGACATGTTCCTTTTAGGGGGAAGTATAGAGAGCGCTGAATTTGCAGCAAAACTTGGGATCTCCTTTGTCTTTGCCTTCTTCATTAATGGAGATGAAGCTTTATTAAAAGAAGCAAGAGAGACCTTCCAAACATATCAGAAAGCGGGCACTCGCCAGCAGTTCCTTCTTGCTATCACCGTTTCTGTAGCCGAAGATCCCGAACAAGCACTCTCGCACATCAAACAAAAGGAAACAGTAAAGGTCTCCTTTTCCGATGGAAGAAAGCTTAATGTCACATCGTTAGAGGATGCAGAAAAACTGGTAAAAGAAACGGAGAAGGAACAGTACAACATTCATGTACAAAAAACCGGCTATACCGCTGGCACAAAAGAAACTGTTCATCACAGGCTGACTGAGCTAGCCGAGTCATACGATATCAATGAATTCATCGTGCTGTCGCCGATCGTAGATATTGATGAAAGGATCACGTCTATCACCTTATTAAAAGAAGCACTTGATCAAGATCAAACAAACCAAATACCAATCAATCAAGAGGTGAACGTCTAATGTCAAACAGTCAAAAAATCATTTTATGGAGCAAAAATGGATGCAGTTATTGCAAGGACATTCAATCCTACTTCAACGAACAGCAGATCTCTTTTTCAACGATTGATGTCACAGAACATGACGATTACAGAAACATTTTAGAAGCAAAATACGGTGTCCGCTATGTGCCTGTAGTTGAGATCAGTCATAATCCTCACATGTATCAAGCATTGCTGAATCCAGATATCGAGACTTTAAGAAAAGCGTTAAGCTGACATTAGATGTTGAATGGAGGTTTGTCATGAGTCGAGATATATTTCGCATCGCTACCGAAGAAGATGCACCAGCTTTTTTAGAATTGCTGTCCAGTGCATTTAAACCGCTTGGGGAAATGGGCATTGATTGGCCATCCACGAACGCCACACTTGAGATGGTTACTGAAAACATTACACAGTCCGCTGCCGTTGTATTAGAACGAGACGGCCGGCTCATATCAACCATCACCATACGTTTTCCTTGGGAGAGCACTGAGCCGGTCTCAGGCTATCCATTTGTTTGGTGGTTTGCGACAGCTCCTGATTTAGCCGGTCAAGGGATTGGAAATAAGCTGCTCGATTATGTGGAAAACACCTTACTCCGGCAGACATATAAAGCGCCTGCATATACACTTGGCACTTCTGGCCGGAAACACCCTTGGCTTTTAGAGATGTACGAACGAAAAGGTTATACCAAATATATTGAACGAGAGGCTGAAAATGGAGATTTAGGTGTTTTGATGTATAAAGTGCTTATCCCTGAACGCTTTGATCCAGCCATTCTAGGGGCACCACCCGCAGAAGAAAAAGTCGAAACGACTTCTACATAGGAGGTGATTCAACGTGGGTGAGTTTTTCAAATGGGAGTATGTGGTCACACTCTTTCCTAAAGTATTATCAGCCCTTCCGACGACCTTACTGATTGTTTTATTTGCCACTTTGATTGGCAGCTTTCTTGGATTCATCCTTGCTTATTTTCGAATTGAGCGCATTCCTGTTCTGCATCAACTCAGCGCAGTCTATGTCTCATTTATTCGCGGGACGCCTATCCTGGTTCAAATGTTTATTGTCTTTTATGGTCTGCCAAGTGTGCTCGCAGCAATTGGCCTTGATATCTCCATGTGGAACAAATTGATCTTTCTTTATATTACATATGGACTCAATACAGCTGCCTACTTTTCAGAAATATTCCGATCAGCCTTATCAAGTGTCCCAGCATCTCAATATGAAGCAGCTGCTTCCATTGGGCTGACGAAATGGCAGATTTATAGAAGAACGCTCATTCCTCAAGCAGGAAGAATTGCGCTCCCGAATATTGGCGTGGCCATTGTCAACTTATTACAAAATACCTCCCTCGCCTTTACACTGGGCGTGATGGATATTATAGGAAAGGTCCAAACATTAGGGGCTTTATACTATCGCGTATTAGAAGGATACTTTATTGCTGCCGTTATTTTTATTATGTTAAGTATGCTGCTGGAAAAAGCATTTGATCTATTAGAAAAACAGATCAATACACCGAAAACGAGAAAACAGCGTCAGACGACATTCGTTTCCTTAAAAAGACCTGAAACGGCCTTCACTGTCGAAAAGCGTGCGAAGTAAAACGAGGAGGATTTCACATGAAAAATATCAAACGATTCAAAAAACATTACATCATCGGTCTGCTTACACTTGGCTCATTGCTGCTTGCTGCCTGCGAAAATACAGAACAATCGAATGAAGTCAAAGCAGAAGCAGCGAATAATGATCCAGATGCGAAAGAAATCATCGTTGGCACAGGGAACGCTTATCAGCCTTTCGTTTACTTAGATGAAAACGGTCAACTAACAGGCTATGAGAAGGCTGTATTAGATGAAGTGGATCAGCTGCTTCCACAATATAAGTTTAAATATGAATCCTTCGAATTTAAAAATATTCTGCCCGCTTTAGATGCTGGTAAAGTAGATCTCGCTGCCCATCAATATGAAATCAATGATGAGCGCCAGAAGAAATATCTATTTGGAAAAGTTGGCTACACAGATTATACAAGCTATGTGGTTGTTGATAAAGCATCCGGTCATGATTTTCAAAGCTTAGACGATTTGGCTGGACACAAAGTGCACACCTCAACAGGAAGTAATTTCGCTTATCTTCTAGAGCAATATAACAAAAAGCATGATCGGAAAATTGACATTGTCTACGGAGATGGCGGAAACGAAATTCTCGTCAAAAACCTTCAAAATGGCACAGTCGATGCGGCATTGCTCACAAAGTATGACGTCAACAAACTAAACAAACAATTCAATGCCAATCTAGTCACCTCTGGAAAGCCTGTAAACGTATCTAAAACATATTATCTATATCAAAAAAATAATACAAAACTTCAAAAAGACATTGATCAAGCATTACAAAAACTGATCGATAACGGCAAGCTCGCTGAATTGTCTAAGAAAATATTGGGCGGAGACTTTACTACATCATAAGAAAGGAGCGATCTGAGTGGATTTTGATGTTGCCTTTATGCTACAGGCCTTTTTAGCCGCACTTCATTATTTGCCAACGACGCTGCTATTAGGCTTTCTCCCGCTATTATTTGGCTCAGTCTTTGGATTTGGTATTGCCCTTATCCGTTTTTATCAGGTGCCTGTATTGTCTCCATTGTTCAAATGGTTTGTGGCTATTTTTAAAGCAATTCCTGTTGTCCTCATTCTGCTCGTATCTTATCTTCTTTTTTCTGATTCGCTGGATCGTTTGGCTGCATCTCTTTCTCTTCAGATTCGTTTCAGTGATTTGGACAGACGATGGATTGCCATTTTCGCCCTTACTTTATATGCCGTAAGCGGGTTATCTGAAATATTTCGAAGCTCTCTTGCATCTATTCCAAAGGGGCAATTCGATGCTGCTCTATCCGTTGGTTTTACCAGCAAACAGATCTTACGAAGGGTCATTATACCGCAAGTCTTTCCCATCGCCCTTCCACTTTTGAACAACATGCTGATCAGTTTAATCAAAGCCTCTTCTCTCGTCTCAATGGTGTCTGTGGTCGATATTTTAAACGGTGCTTTAATCAAAGCCAATGTGAACTATCGTTATCTTGAAGCCTACATCGCCGTTGCTCTGATTTACTGGGCACTGTGTGCCTCTATCGAAGCCATTACAGCCTTATACGAGAAATATGGACACAAAAACAAAAGGAGACGGTTGGCATGATTGATATCAAACAGGTGCATAAAGCGTTCGGTAAAAACCAGATTCTGAGAGGAATTGATTTAACGGTAGAAAGAGGCGAAGTGGTCGTCATTTTAGGTCCGAGCGGTTCTGGGAAATCAACCTTTCTGCGATGCTTGAATTTTCTTGAGCGCGCGGATCAAGGAGAAATCAGCATTGATCACACGACCGTCAAGTTCAATCAAGCAAGGCCTAAAGACATTCTCGCACTTCGCAGAAAAACCGCCATGGTCTTTCAGCAATACGATCTATTTCTTCATAAAACAGCACTTGAAAACATCATGGAAGGTTTAGTCATTGCCCGTAAACAACCGAAAGATCAAGCCTATGACACAGCTCTCCAATTACTCACAAAGGTCGGGCTACTAGAGAAAAAGGATGCCTATCCGCATCAATTATCTGGCGGACAGCAGCAGCGCGTCGGCATTGCACGGGCACTGGCTTTGAATCCAGAAGTCATTTTGTTCGACGAACCGACCTCAGCATTAGATCCCGAACTTGTAGGAGAAACGCTCGATGTCATTAAACAGGTAGCCCAAACCGGTGTCACCATGATCATCGTCACCCACGAGATGAGCTTTGCCTATGATATTGCCGACAGGGTCATTTTCATGGAGGATGGGGTCATTGTCGAATCAGGTACGCCGGAAGAAGTCTTTGAACAGACGAAAGAAGAACGTACAAAACAATTTTTAGCCAGATTCTCTTATCACCATTCATAAAATACAAGTCGATCCATGTGGTCGGCTTGTTTCTGCGCAAAATAAAAACCAGTCTGTTCTAGCCATTAGCCATCACACACTGGTTCTTCTCGTTAGTTCAATTCCTTCAACTGATCAATATAAGCAAGGGCCGCCTCAAATTCTTCGTCCGTATAGCGCTGCTTGCTTTTAATGGTGAAGACCTTTTCCTTTACTTCATCTTCTGGCAGGTCATCAAAATATAAAATCGTTGAGACAAGCTCTAAGAAACGGGACGATTGCTCGTTCATCTGCTGCGTCAGCGCTTTGAGGTCAGGCATGTCCACTTCACACTGATCGAGAAACTCTTTCCCATTGTCCGTCAGCGAATAGCGATATTGATAGTATCCGCCCTTTTTTTCCTTCATTTCATCCAAGAATCCAAGGTTGCACAGCTCTTCAATTCTGAGCGTCAACTCCTCTGAATAGGGGCCATAAAAATGAAAATCGTATTTCTCGTAAAAAGGCAAATCTAGCTTTTTTGCTATGTAAATCATTTTTTGCAGCTTCTTCCGTCCAACGATTTCCCCTGATTCAGAGAATACCTTCATCAACTTTGCATGCTCTTTCAACAAATTCCCGACATCTCCTTTTTCAGTACTTCCTTATCCCAAACCAAGCAGCTTCATGATCGCCTTCTTTTCTTCAGCTTTTTCCGACATATCTACAATTAAGTCCATCGGGAAATAAAGTTTATGATCGGTTCTTCGTTTACCGGAAATGGCGTCAACAATATCTGACTGTCTCGACAGTTCTTTAATATGACCACTTTGCGTCAAAAGGTGGATTGGCAGCCTCTCTTCTTCCTCCCCTGGTCTGTAAAAGTCATAGGGCAAGTCAGAGGACGAGTCGACCACTAAATAGTAGTCAGGATCAATTCCTGCTTCCTTGAACAAGGCGGTCAGCTTGAAATATTTCGTCATTTCTTCATTTGGATTAAACTCTGTATATTGGAACAATCGGCGGTTCATAAAACGGCGGCACAAATCAGCCAGCACGTGATCTTCTTCATCTTCCCACGCCTGAAAATAAAATAAGACAATGGATTCATCCAGCTTAATATAATCCTCTGTGGTGACATTCCCCTCAAAGATTGAATAAAAGTGAACTGGGGCATGTGTGAAAATATAACCTGTTTCATGCAGCTCTTTTGCCCGATGAAGAATTTTCGTTAAAATGACTTCCGCACTGCGTGTCACTGGATGGAAATAGACTTGCCAGTACATTTGATAGCGGCTCATAATATAATCTTCAACCGCATGCATCCCACTCTGCTTCATCACAATCTGATCTTCTCTCGGGCGCATCACACGTAAAATACGTTCCATATCAAAGTGACCGTAGCTGACGCCTGTATAGTAGGCATCACGCTGCAAATAGTCCATTCGGTCGGCATCAATTTGACTTGAGATCAAACTGACCACCTGTTTGTTTTGATACGTTTTGGCAATGACTTCAGCCACATGCTTCGGGAAATCATCACTCACCCGGCGAAGCACTTCATTGACTTCCGTCTGCCCTAAAATAATATCTCTTGTAAACGATTCATGGTCTAAGTGGAAGACCTTTTCAAAGGAATGAGAAAATGGACCATGTCCGAGGTCATGAAGCAAGGCAGCACTAAGTACAAGCTCTCGCTCTCCTTCATCCCATTCAGGCCGCCCTTTAAACACATCATCCACAATTCGTCTCACAATCTCGTATACACCGAGTGAATGATTGAATCGGCTGTGTTCTGCACCATGAAACGTCAAATACGTAGTTCCTAGCTGTTTAATCCGTCTCAGGCGCTGAAATTCTCTTGTTCCTATTAAATCCCATATTAATGCGTCCCTTACGTGAACATAACGGTGCACAGGATCTTTAAATACCTTTTCCTCAGATAATTTCCCTTTTGGATACGCCATCGTTTCGTCCCTCTTTTTTTAAGACGTGTTTCTATTATATCGGGTAACTTTTCCCGAAAACATCCTTGAATTTGCTGGTGAATGTGTTCTCAAAGATTGCTTGGACGTAAAAAGCCCGACCTGACAGGGGCGGACCTCTTTTTAGGCCGACTGAACACATTCAGTGACATTTATTTGACTTTTTTTTGAACCTTTTCGAGTAATTCATCTTCTGTTGGTGCGGATAATGGGCGATTGTTCACAAACGCAAAAGCCTTTTTTCGTCCTGGACCACAATAGGATTGACAGCCGATCTCAATTTTTGCATCAGGGTCAACCGATTTGAGTCGAGGCAATAACGTCTTTAGGTTCGTCGCATCACAATCGTCACATACGCGAAACTCATTAGCCATGGTCTTACGCTTCCTTTCAATGATGATACTTCATTCTATATGAAACAGTTGGACAGCCAATCGTGAATAATATACCACCCAACATTGTACATCGAAGCGGCTGGACTTGCAAGACGCTTTGCCGCCCCCATCATCCGCTTACATAAAAGCTAGTATTTTCCACTATCCTTTTAGCAAACTTGTATAAACCTTCTTGAACTTGGCTAATCTAATACCATCAAATCATATGGGGGTTTAAACTCATGTCAAAACAAAGACAAGA
>Ga0209463_1000383_pt1 | contig 37563 bp, 74 predicted proteins | sample AgamicMgSfrz_FD_187169 | JGI IMG/M metagenome (GOLD analysis project Ga0209463, IMG submission 187169) | Agave microbial communities from Guanajuato, Mexico - Mg.Sf.rz (SPAdes) (version 2) | ecosystem: Host-associated > Plants > Phyllosphere > Phylloplane/Leaf | place: Guanajuato, Mexico...
TCCATCTCTCGATTGACTTTTTCTGCTACAGGATCGACATATTGCGCATCCGGTCGGCAGAAGTATGAGCGCCCCACCTTGATTGGCATGGGCCGGATTTTGCCGTTTGTGATCCAGTTCCTCAGTGTATGTCGGTGTGGCATATTTTCACCAAACATCGACTCTGCCCAATCGGCGATAGGAATTAACTGCGCTGCCATTCTGTCCTCGCAAAAAATCACCCCGAGAACCCGTTTATTTGGTCTTAGCCGCGTTCCTAATTCGAGACAAGTCAAACGTGTAGTGACCACCTCGTTGCGACGATTCCCAACACATATGCCAGAAACCGATGTTCTTCTGCATGGCGGCGATTAACGATTCATTGCCGGACCAACCGCCAGTTGAAGCACTGAGTATGTCACTATCAATCGCCCAAAGCAGATCGCGACACCACCAGAGAGATTGCACGAAGTTGAGCATGGCGGCAATGTCATGCCATGGCCATTCTTCGACACGTTTCAGCGCCTCGTCTGTTGGATAGCCATCGTCATCGAACATTTCCACGTTCCCACTCCCTCTTCTGCGCTTCTTCAATCACCTTCCGCGCCTCATCGACCTCACGCCCATGGCGCACCTCTGTCTCAAGCGCCAGAGCGAATTCGCATTGGGCGCAGTGGCATTTCCATGGGATGCCGTGCTTGCAAGACTCATTCATACTGCACTCCGTCGTATGCGAAATCCCATTCATCGCACATATACTGTACGGCTCGCAAATCCTTCTCGGTTGGTACGTAGCCAGCCCGAACTCGTAGCATCCCGCCAGGCCAGCGGAAATTCCCAGCCAGCCATTCGAGCGCCGTGGAATCCGTCCACTCTTCCCTGAGTTCGTCAGTTGCCTGTGGCATAACCCATTCCTCGCGTGTGATCTCTAAGATTCGTTGAAGTGTGGTGTGCATTCAGCGTCCGGCGTTGCTGTATGTGAAATGTTGTGGCGGCGTGCATTGAGCGCTTGCGCATGTCGGTTGCCATGGCGCGTTGCCGCAGCCGCATACTGGGCATTTCCAGCCCACCGTCGGCTGTTGAGTGTCAGGCTGGCAGCCCCCCGAAAGGCGAGCACATGCTCGGCGTCTGACACTGCATCATCGTTTTGCGGCAGATCATCATTTCCGTTCTCCCTCAGTGGCAGGGGCGCGGCCATCCAATACGCGCGCATAATCGGCGATTTTCCGTGCCAGTTCTGCATCGTCCATGCCGATCGCCTTGGCAATCGCCTCGCGAATCTGGCTGGCGTCGCATCTTGAAAGTGACGGCAGCGTGCACCCAATGTCGGCATCGTATGTGCCGCCAAATCGACGGATGAAATCGCATGCTTCGGTGTACGGGTATCGGCTCACTTTTCTTCCCCTTCTTGTCGTTGCGCGAGGGCGATCTTCACCGTTGCCAGGAGGACGCCGCGCGTCCAGTCAACTGCCCGAGGATTAGCCCACTCGCTATCTTTTTCGATGGTTGTCAGCAGGCGCGTGAGTTGATCCCGCCGATCCGCTTCTCGGGCTTCGAGTTCGGCGCGTAGCGCTGCCGTTCTCTCAACCCACTCAGCGTTCAGCTTCACGTGCTCACGGTTGCGTTCTTCTCTGGCTCGCTCTGCGTCCATCACGGCCTCTTTGCGCTTTTGATTGGAGGCTTCGAGTTCGGCGCGGAGATTTATGATCTCGACCTTGGCGTCGCTCAATGCGACATCGATGTCAGTCGGATCAACCGGCACGCGCATCGAAAAATCGCGGTCAGTGAATCGCTTCAGAGCGCCGTCGAGTCTCTCCACGATGTCCGGTGATTTGATGAGTGGCGTCATCCCTTCTCTCCATTGGGGGCGATCGGTAGAGGCATCCAATGCGTCACACCCTTCATTTTGTTTCCGCAGACCGCAGATGTCCGCCACGTCTTTTCACCTTCTGAATTGGGGTGATAGGCAGCCCATACGATCGCGCACGGGGCGTATAGATGTCTCAAGTTCGGGTGAAACGTGCAACCCAAGATCGGCGTGCCATCCTTCGGCGCCGTCTCGATAGGCTGCCACGCCTCCCTGTCGGGAGTGGTGCGGCGGGCGGCATCCCGCTCAAGCGCATCAACACGTGCTGCCAAATAGCGGATTTCGTTGGACGCCTCGGCCATTACCATGCAGTCATCAGCGGTATGCAAAGGTGCATCTAATTTTTCGCAGAGTTCTCGTTGCGCATTATTCATCATCATCCCCATTTATCGGGGCGGGCAGCGGCTCGGAAAGATCAATTCCGAGCATGGTCATCACTGCATCGATCTTCGTCAATTCTATTTCGAAATCCATACGATGCGTTTCGCCTTCGCATGTGAACGGCAATCCGTTATGAATTACTAGCGCGTAGCGAGCTACATGCAGGGCCTCAATGATTCTTGCATCACGCTTCATCGCAGTGATGGAGACGGCGGCAGGTTTGCACTTAGGCATCGGTGGCGGTTCATTTCTGACCTTCGGTAATAGTCCCGCCTCGATTCGACATACATTGCACAATGCTGGGCCCCCGCACCTAGCTTTAGCTCCATCAGGACGCGGATTAATCCATCCATGCCTTTGACTGACGGCTTGCGCGATGGCCGAAGATCGTTCGCGACTTTCTTTGCAGGCGCATGCTTTGCCCTTGATATAGAAGCCGCAAGTTTCGACACATTTCTCCGTCAGCATGTCATCGGTGATCTTCATGGCTTGCTCCGGGTGAGGGCGGTTTCAAGAAGTTCGCGAGCGAAGCCGAGAATATCGGCATCGTTCAATGCGGCGCGGCCATTCTCGAGGCTGTACCCAGTGACTCGCTCAAACATGGCTGCAATCTGCCCGTCCGTCACCTCGTCTCGAGGCTCCGGCTGAAACTCATCCATCAGCGCGACCCGAAGCGCGGTGCGTTTGTCGCGCGTCGGGCTCTCGTGATACTCGTCGACGAGGGCGAGGATTCGCTTCGAACGCACGATTGCGTCTCGCGGCTCCGGCTGCACCGGATGTGCGGTCAGTACGTCAAGCAAGCCATTCGCGGCCTCAACCTCTTCCGGCCCGCGGCCACGCAAGCACGCCTCGGCGCGCTCGATCTTGTCGCGCTGGTCGTCGGTGAGAGAGGATCGCGGCTCCGGCTGCTGGGTGGCGAGAACTTCACGCTCGATCGCACGCGCGAAGTCTCGTAGACGCACCTGCCGGTCGTATCCGAGATTGAGCTGCGCAAGTTCCTCGATGCGCTCGTTCGTCAGCGTCTTATTCATGCTTGGCTCCGATGCGTTTGTTCCACTTCCGCGCAGCGCTTCGCATGGCGGCGCGATGAATGCGAACGACGTCGTTGCGGTCGGGAATCTGCGAGCCGCCACCGGTCGGTACGTTGCCGTGTGCCTCGGCGTCGCACTTCAGGCACTGAACCCAGTACGACGGTGTGTGCGTGTTGACGAGTGCGAGCTTCGTGCTGCCGCAGAACGGGCAAGGCAGCAGTTCATGGCCCGCGTGTTTGCCGTCATCGTTGAAGGCACCACTGAAATGGCCGTCGCCGCCGAAGATTTTGAGGCCCTTGATATGGTCAGGCATGCTTGACTCCGTTGTCGTCAGCCACTTCGTATTCCCAATGCCCGTTGTCATGCGTGGCGAGAAAGTCCTCTGCCACGAGCTCGGCGCACACATCTTCGTAGTCCTCGGGCCGCTTGACGCGGATCACGATGAATTCGGGATGGCTCATTGCTTGTCACCTTTGAGAAGGGCGTCGATCGTCGAGAACAGGTCGGTAATGCGGGTCGGCGGATCGTTTTCCCACTCGACCTGAGACAGTTCCTCGCGAGCTTGGCGCAGCACGTCCGTCAGCCCGACAGGAGCGGATGCCGGGGCGGGAGGCTGCGGGGCGGCGGCAATGGCACGCGTCAGCGTCGCGTCACTCTTGAAGCGCTCGTAGTACGCCTGCGGCACGTCGAGCCATTCGCCTTCCTCGGTGAGAATCTGGTACCGAACGAGGGGCGTGGCGGCGGCGATCATGGCCTGATAGTCGGAACGGACTTCGGCGCGCACGAGGGCGTCGCCATAAAACTCGGAATCACCCTTTGCGATGCCGGCAGTGATCATCTCGTCGGTCGGCTCAATCGGCACGAGCGCATAGCCGACCGGGATCACCACCGCTTCCACCGCCTGCGCGTCTGCCGGCGCTGCGTCGCACGCGCTACACCCGAGTTTGGCGGATGCAATCGCTTCCCATGCTGCGCTTTCGAGCGTCGGGTATGCGGCAGTATCCCAGCATGCCGGATAGTGAAGTGCCCGCGCGATTTGCTCGCGAATAGCGCTTCCAGGTGCTGCCGCTGCATCTGCGGAGGTCCACGTGTCGGCTTTGCCCTGCGTTCCGATCGACGCGACGCCGTTCGTCGGCACGTCGGCCGGCCGCCAGATGGTTCCGCATGCGTGGCAGAGGTGCGAACGGTGCGGCGGGTTTTCCCATGTGACCTTCGGCGCGACAGCGCGGCCGGCATTCGGGCCGCTGGAGATAAGTCGGCCACGCTCAGTCTCGGGCGCGTCGACGTGCTGCACGCCGCACTTCGGGCAGAACAGAAGCATGTCGATCGGGGCCGCTCCCGCCACATCAGTGCGAGGGGCGCGGGAGAGGACATCGGCTGCTTCGCGCAAATCGTCCTCGAGTTGAATCGTGCCGTGGCGAGCCGATTTCGGAACCCACCAGCGAAGCCGGGTAGCAATCGGCGCGTTCTCGTCGTACGCGCCATGATCGGCGGTGCATTCGGCTTGCAGGCGGTCGTACCAGTCCGCCCCCGCCGCATTGGGCGACGAGGCGCGGGCTTGCCATGCCACCCATGCTGCATCCTCGGCACCATCGTGACCGTGCTTGATGTCGCATCCAATGCCTTGCGAATGATCGAGCGTTTCGACCCAAGCCTCGAACGCTGCCCGCTCGTCCGCCGCTGCCGCAACGGGCTGCGCGAGCGGATCGGCCCGCATCATCGATTCGTCGAACGCTGCGCAGGTCCGGGTATGGCCCATCGTCATCCCGCAGGTGCATACGAGCCCGCCCGCCACTGGCGGTTCGGGCTGCGCGACAGGCAATTTCCAGTCGTCACTGAGGCGCGATCCGGTAAGCGGCACGCAGCCGTTCTGTCGCCAGCATTCGCCTTTCGGACTGCATTCGTGATGGCACTTACCGCCGTCGATGCAGTGCCCCGCTTCCCGCAGGCAATAGTGCAACCACTTCACATGCGCGAGCACGTCGGCCGGCGCTGCTTCGTGCTGTTCGACAGATAACTTCGCGTTTTCTTTCTCTTGGCTCATGATCACTCCCACGATTCGATGACGAATTTCCCGAAGACGCCGCGGAAAGTGCCGAGGCCGATCGCTAGGCCGCCTTCCTCGATCAAGTTGCGGATCTCCTGCTCCTTGATCTCCTTGTTCGGATAGATGTCCAGCGTGAATTCCAGCGCCCACGGCAGCGGCAGGACGGGGCGTTCCTTTGGGTTCGGGATGCCCTTGTCCAGGCGTGCGACAGACCGATGCAGGTAAATGCCGCTCGCTGGGTCGTATTCCTCACCGAAGGCGCCGACGCGAACCGGTTCTCCGTCACGCAGGATCGGCAGGTAGCCCGGTGTCGTCGCCGGACCCGTGATGCTCGTGAAGCTCAGGCATGCGTTCGCAATGTCCTTGTAGGCCCGCTTGTCCCGCAGCCGCTTCGGAGCACTGTTCGTGTTGTGCGCGGTGAGAAACGACACAATATTGGTGGCTGGCAGACACAAAATGTCCGAGCCAGGTATCAGGTAGATTTTTTGATGCCATTCCAGCTTCGTCTTGTTGTCGCCCGCGTACCGATCGAACATCAGTTCGCGCAGACCCTTCAGGACGACGCGCCGAGTCACTTTCTCCAGCCGCGTGTCCGATTTGCTCAATGTGCTCATCTTCATTCCTCATGGGTAAAGCCCTCGCCTTGCCTATCCTTGCCAGGCCCGTCCCAGCCTCTCCAGGCCCGTCCCGGCCGCGCCTATCCTTGCCGTGCGCTGGTGAATCAATCGATGTCGCTCATCGCATCCTCTGTTAAGTGGTCAGCCTCAATGGCAAAAAGTTGGGCGCTTTACTAGCCGCCCGAATCACCACGGGGAAATAAGGCGCACCACTCCACCCGGCGGAGAAACGCCGTCCATGTGTCGGCCTATTCCTGTGTGTGGGTGGGTGATGCGTAGCGAGGGCTTAGCTCGGCACCGGAAGGCCGAACGCCTTGAGAAGATACGGATCGGGATCTGGTTGACGCGCGTACCATGCTCGATAGTCGTATGGCACATCAGCAATCGGTCTGCCAGCATGCTTTCCAAACGACATATGGGTTGGGATGCGCGCCTTCTCCGAAAACTGATAGACGTCTTCCCAGGTTCCCATGTCTTCGTCGCAGTGCTCGATAATTGCAAAGAGCACGCGGGCGCAGAGATAGCAATCGGCAAGCGCGTTATGTGCGTCTCGAAGCTCAAGACGCACTGCTTCCAGATTCGATACGAGCATGTAGCTAAGCGCACCAAGCGTGTGCGATTCTGCATCCGGCCACACTCGTCGCGCCATCGCCAACGTGCAGATGCGCTTGACGTTCAGCTTACCAGCGACCTCCCAATCAAAATCGACCTTATGTCCGATCATGTACTTCATGTCATTCGGCAAACGGAATTCGCTGTTCGACGGACAATCAATCAGATCGGAAGGCAGGATGTGATGCACGGCCATCGCGCCAAAGCTGATCGCCTTGGTAGGCTGGTAGCGTCGCAGAAACACATCGCGCGGAGCATGGTCGGCGAGATCGTCGCTCATCAATAACCATGCCGCCTCGATCAACTGCGGTTCGTCCGCACTCGTCGTCTCGGTATCGAAGATATATGCGCTCATCTGATCTCCAAGCGAGTTTTCTGTTCCAGATGCGCTCCCGGCACAACTTCGCCAGCTTTGAGTGCATCCTTTAGCTTCGATTTATCGAGAGATGGCGGAGGTGGTTCAGGAATCTTCATGAACGACGGCGGCACCTTCTTTTCATCATCGATCACGAGAGACGCCGGGTTTTTCTTGATCGACAACACGAAGAATGGCGATTCAATCTTCTGCAGTTTTGCATGCTCCATATTTGACCGAAGATACTCGCGAACGTGATCAGCCTTCTTTCTGATCGCTGCCGCGCGCTCACTCATCATTTCAATCTGCGTCTCTATCGCAGCTGCGCTAGACTCCAGATTACGGACGAACATGGCGACATTGATCGATTTTTCTTCGATATCACCACTGATCGATTCCAGCGTGTCTTGAAACGTCTGCTCGTCCAGCCCAAGTTGTTCGAGCTGATCAAGTTGCTGGCGATACTCGCCAGCGATGGCGAAAAGGCTGAGGCTCATTTTTCTCGGCTCCCGAGGAATTGAACGACGTCGGCGACGATTTCGGTCGAATACTTGTCTTGCCCGCTGGCGTCTTGCCACTTGCGCGTCTTGATCTTGCCTTCGACATAAAGTGACGAGCCCTTGCGGACATGCTCTGAGACAATCTCGGCCAGCTTTCCGAAGAAAGCGATCCGATGCCATTCGGTCACGTCCTTCGGCTCGCCGGTAGTCTTGTCTTTGTACTTGTCCGACGTGGCGAGACGAATGTTTGTGATCGCATCGCCACTCGGCAGATATCGTGTCTCGGGATCGGCGCCCACGTTGCCGACGAGGATGACCTTGTTGACGGATGCCATAGTTACGCCGCCTTTTTCAATTCTTTCATGCGTTGGTTGAACGTCGCATTCGCAGCGGCTTTCTGTTCCTTGGTCAGACCATTCATGATCTCGACCAATTTAGGCACCGTATCCGCTGATCGCATCTGTTCTTCAATCGCCAGATCGGCGACCGTTGATTCCGACCGCCCTGCCGCGTTCTTGCGGCTCGCGACGTCATGCGACGAACCATCTGCATCGTTATCGCCTTCAGTCGGGATGCAAAATGTCTGGAAAGCTGCATACTTATAGGCCGCCGACATTGCCTTGTTCGTTGCCTTATCGGCGCTGTCCATCGCTTCGCCGAAGGTTCGAACAGTATGCTTACTGCCATCCTCGGCGCTCACGAAGTCAAATTCCGCTTCGACCGTGACGTAAAACAGCACGCCACCCTTCTGGGTTTGGCGCTCAACTACTTCGCGCGAAATCATGCGCGGCAGGATAACGAGGTTATGTGCGGCCAGCATCGGCGCAAGCGCGTTGTACACATCATCAATGCCCCGGAATTGGTAGCCCTGTTGCTGATTCTTCCGATCCTTCGAGATGCCGTTTTTTGCCATCTCGCCTGCGATTGCTGCAATTGCCTGATACACGTTCATGTTGTGCTCCGGAGAGTTGATGCCAGCCAAGGGCTTCCTCGGCCTCCTGTTCCTGTTGCTCTTGCTCCTGCTGCGCCTGCCAGAATGAATCGTCGTCGTCCGTCATACGGCACCTATTCCAAATTGCGCCGATGCCACTCGGCGACCAACGCATCCAGTTCCGCCCCAACCGCCTCCCTGGCATGCTTCTCATCGCGCCACTGGTTGCCGTCGGCGAGTTCGTAGCGGCGACGGGCGTTCGAAGCCACGTTGATTTGCGCCAGCAATTCGCGCTGGCTCATGGTTGCGATTGTCATTGCGGCGCCTCCGGAATCGGTAGCCAGTGCGTAGGCGGGTAATAGTCGTCGCCCGTTTCGTCGTTGAAAAAGGTTCCGTTTATGTGCACGGCCATTACACTGAACCGTACATTGGTAACCTCGCCGCGACACCTTGACCAGCCAGTGATTACGACCACCTGATTCTGGTTTGGCAAGCGATCCTCAATGCTGATCCATTCGCTCATGTCTGCCCCCGATAAGCCACCCTCACCGCCTCCGTCTCTGCCCTATCCCATTGATGGGCAATTGACATGCAGATGGCGACGATGAGGATTGCGAGAAAGATGGAGATGCGAGGGTGTCGGTCGTAGAAGCGGTCGAGTCGGCGGGTCATGGACATGATGTCCTCCGTTGCTTGCTCGCCTTCAGCGCCGCCTTGTAGCTCGCTTTGGCCTCTTTCATCGTCTTGCGCCAGTCGCCCTCGACGTCGCGCTGAAAGTCATACGGAAAGGCATGATTGCGATACATGCGGTATTCCGTATCACGCCAGCTACCTAAAAACGGCGTGCGCCTCTCGAACTTCGGCAGGCGATCGCCGCACAGAAACTCGCCGAACGAATCGCCCGCGCAGCCGTCGGCATCGAGATAATCCTCGTAGCGGGTGCGCTTGCGCAGCGGCTCAGGTTCAGGCAGCGCGGCGATAGCCGTCTCGCGCCCCGCGTCCGTTGCCGCGAACACAATGTCGCCTTCCGCTAGAAATGCGGGCGTGCGGCGGCGCTCCATCAGCCCCGCGCGTTCCAGTGCTTCGAGGTCGCGCATATCGTCGTGCCCGTTGCCGGCGACGAAGTGATTGCGGTACGGTTCGCGGCTGCGCTCACTGAGGCCGAGCGTGTGCTGAAGAAGACTGATTTGGTATGGAGTGGCCTGCATTACGCCACCTTCAACGCAACGCCCGTGATCGGGTTATACGTCCCGCGTTTCGGCGCATTATTCCGATGTGCCAGATACCGCGTCCCGAGCGCTTCGATCTGTTTGAATCGCTGGAACTCGTAGAGAGCGTCACGACGTTCCGCATCGCTCAGACCCGTACCCCAGTTTTTGATGTCTGTGTTTTTCGCAATCATCTCGATCTCCTAGCATCCAAGTCCTGCATATTCAGCCGCCTGCTGTTGCTTCGCGATTTCGAAACACGCAGCGCAGCACGTTTTCTTCAACTCCCAGCGTTTGCTGAAAAAGTAGCCGGTGAAATGTTCTCGCGGCTTCACGTCGTCTTTCAGCTTCCCGCAGTCGTCGCACCGATCCAGCACGCGCGTCGTCATCTGGCGACTGTTCCACGCTTCTCTGTCCATCACTGTCCCATCACGACAAGTTCGACATATCGAATCGCCTGGTACGCGCAGAACGATCCGACGATCAGATTTGCGACGAGTGCCGCGTAGAATCGAAGCCAGAAACCGTTCATGGCGTTTTCCTGTAGTAGTACTTAATTACTCTCAGTGGTAGCGACTGTCTCGTCCGCTCACTGCGCTCATGACCGAGACGCCATGTCATCTATTGCGGCAGTCGCCACCACTTAGAGCCCCCGTCTTTCCGGGGTGTCCGACGCATCACGCACTTCCGTACTGGCGACAAGGCACAGCTTTGGCCGAACCGTCGGAGGCCACGCCAAGCATTTTTCGGAAGCCGGGGAGATGTCGCGATGCAAGGCGCGCCCATTGCTGGGAAGACCGTAGCGCTGCGTCTGCGGATGTTTTTCGCCACCTTCCGCTGGGCGTCGTGTTCGTGCGGCGTCTCATCGCCGCGGATTATTGAGCCTTCGTGGCTTCGGAAATTAATCCTCTTTGCCCTTGATGATCTCTTCGATCTCTTCAGCGCTCGGCGCGGTCCAGTTCGTGATCTGGCCGGTATCGATATCAATATTGAGCATCAGATAATCGCCGTAGTGCTGACCCGGCATGAAGTCCGGCACATAACAGTCTTCGAACTCGTGGATTGACTTGCCATCCTGATCCGCAAGCGTTGCGCAGAACCGATCCGTGACCTTGACACATACCTTGAGTGTCTTTGCCTGAACCGGAATCTTCTTCATCATATTGATTTCCATCTCACCCTCGCTTACCCGTAGTAACCTTATCCATAAACGCCCTGAACGCCGCATCGTCTCGCTTGCGTTGCTCGCCGCGAATCCAGTCTTTGAAGTCCTTCATGACTTGGCGAGCTTCGTCGAGCCGCCTGAAAACTTCCTGATGGTCGTCTTTCATGCTGCCTCCTTCACATACTGGTTGTAGGCTGGCCACGCGTATTCGACATAGCCGGACACGGCGTAGCTGATAGCTTGGGCAATCAAGTCCATGGCCCGCTTGTCGCCAGCGTTGCGAGCGGTTTCATATGCTCGGCGGAGCTTTGAAATGTCCATGGTCATTCCATTTTTGGATGCGCTGCCGCTACAGCCGCGGAGGGGGTTACAGCGAGTCTAAGTCCTTCGTTGAACGCATCGACGTGATAGGTGATGAGTCCGTCACCTGCCTCGCGCATGTCTCCGTCCACGATCTTCCACTTGTCGCGGGCTTCGTCTACCCACGCTCCCGCCACATCAGTGCGAGGGGCGCGGGCAGCGAGTTCCTCGATCATCGCGGCGGCGTTGTGCAGCAGATCACCGGCCTTCGTGCCAGCCACGCCAGCACAACGCAGGTCATGCGCCATCTGCGCCGCCCGCTCGTCTGCCGCTGGCGGTTCATTTTCCCATCGGCGGAAGTATTCAGTTTCCGCGACTTCATCAGCGGTATCGGCTATTGACGGTTCGGGTTGCGACGAGACGATCGCGCGCAAATGAGAAGCCTTTTCTTCATTAAAAGTGCCCATACTCTCTGCAAGATCAATCGCCGTTTTTAACAATGCGCGATCAGCTAGGCAAATTGCGTCTGCCGCTGGCGGTTCGGGCTGCGGTGCAGATTTGCCGACTGCGACTCTCATAGCTGTCGCTGCGCTGCGTAACCATGCACCGTTGAGGATTGCGCGATTTCCGGCACTCCACATGTCGACGAGTTGCTGATCCGTAAGCGCATCAACGCCGGCCGGCGCTGCTTCGTGCTGCTCGACAGTCGCGAGCGCTTTCTCTAAGCGCCTTTTGTGCGCGGTCAGTGATCGCACGACCGGCACCTTGTCGAGGATATTTCCCGGCGCGCGTTCGGCAATCAGGTCGAGTTGTCGGCCGATTGTGTCGATCGTGTGCGTCACTGCTTCGGTCAACGCATCAGCGCTCTTGTTGCTGCTCATTCTCACCCCCTCGGATTAACTACATGCCCGCATAACAAAGCGCATTGGACGCGGGCTTCGTTGCAGCAGGCCAACTCAGGAAGCGTCATCACGCGAGCGACGCCGCGAACGGTTACTAAGAAACGGATGTGACCGTCCAAGCTGGCGGTCGCCGCGCGGTGTAGGGCTTTGGTGGGGCGCATGATCAATCCCTATCTCGCATGTTCGCGATAACAATCATCCCAAGCCTTTTGGTAAATATCGCCCGGACGCTTTTTGCATTCGTCGTAGCAGGCATCAACCATCCAATGCCAATCAGCTCGTTGATTGTTATAACAGCGGGCCGAGTGATAGATCATCTGATATGTTTCTCCCTCAAGCGCCTCGTCATGCATTGCCGCGATCTTGGCGAGATATTCCGACTTCGGTCGACCGTAGTTATCTTTGCCTGTGTACTTTGCGTTCATTTCATCTCTCGTCAAAGTCAATCGCGAGCATAAGCTCGACGTCTGCCTCGTCCATGCATGACGTGTCGCGCTCGGAATACACCGGCTGGCCGGCTTTCATGATCGAGATCGCTTCCTTTCCTGCGGCCCAGCACGAGAACGTCCCGAGATACCGGCCATTGGCGTACAGCATTCCGTCATTGAGCGATAAGTCACCGCGGTTCCAGTCCATGATCAGTACCTCGTACAGTTCAGGATTCGCATCATCTGCGCGATGCGCAGCGGTTGATTCGGCCAGCGCTTGCAGAGCCAATCGAAGGTTCGGCGGTGCCGCTCAATTGCCTACGCGCCCAGTCCATTTAAGTTCTCTCGTGCGAGCGCGGCACTCGTAAGGGTATCCAGTTCATCGCCACTTATTGCGCGCTGATACGGAATGGTTCCCTGCGGGTGCACATACACGCACGCGAATAACAATCCGTCTTTCGGGCGATCCGGATTGCGCAGCAAGAGATAGCGTTCAGCATCAGTTTCAAGAGATGCGATTTCATCGCAAACCTCTTTGCTCACAGTGCCGGCCAGTCTCAGAGCATCACTAAGCTTTATACCCATCTCACACCTCCTCTTGAGATATCCCCACTGCTCCAGCAACAGCCTTCGCCAATTCGCCATAGCAGCAATCGCAACTACCGATGAACTCGGCCACGAAGCGGCGACAGCGGGCGTCCATTGATTCGTTCGGTTCGAACTTGAACTTCTTTGCGAGGCCCGCGATCTCGTGCTCGGCTTCTGCCATGCCGAGGTTGTAGCCGGCGTCGAAATTCAGATCGTCGCGTGACGCCTGGGCCTGCATGCGCGCGTCCCGATACTCAACGCCGCGCATCGTGTCTGCCAAAGTACTCATATTTCCTCCGGACATATCCGGCATATATGCGCGTAGGGAATATGCCAAACGCGCGTCAGTAGATTTTGGTGAGGTCGCGGCTCACGGCTTTGCCGAGATACCGCAATCGGTTCGCCAGCAACGCGCGGTCATGGTGACTGGCGGTCGCCTGGCGCAGTAGGCCGAAGTACGAATTGGCTATAGGCATCAGATCGCCGGACGGCGTTTCGGCAACGCGCCGCAACGCTTCGTTGCGCGTGCGTTTTCGTGTCTCGCGGCGCCATGGCTTGATGACCTGGCCGACGAAATCGATGCCGCGGTCTATCGGCTGGAGGATAGTCTTGCGCGGGTTGATCCGCACACCGAGCCGATCAGGCAAGAATGTCGTCACGTCGGCCAGAATCTCGTTCAGTCGTCTTGGCGATTCGTTCAGAAACACAAAGTCATCAACGTACCGAATGTAGTGGCGTGCGCGCAGTACATGCTTCGCTCGCTGGTCAAGCACGTTGAGGTAGACATTTGCGAAGAATTGTGAAGACAAGTTGCCTATCGGCAATCCAAATCCCGACGCTTGCTCCATCAACCGTTTATGCGGCGGAACGAGATCCATCATCGCCGGATCGCCGTGATATTCGAAGTTTTCCCGTGGATCGTGCATCAGCACGGTTTCGGTCAAGGATCGCCAGAATGGCTCGGGGATCTTCGCAAGCAACAGATCGAGCAGAATCAGCTTGTCGATACTGACGAAAAAATTAGCTAAATCGCACTTTAAATAATGTGCGGGACGCGACCAGTTCTGCGTGATCGACCGCACCTTTGCTTCGAGGCGTTGCGCGGCGTACAGCGTGCCGCGGCCCTTGATGCAGGCACATGAATCCGCGATGAATGACCGCTCGAAGCGCGGGCCGATCCGGTTGTAAAGCAGGTGATGCACGATGCGATCGCGAAATGCAGACGCCCAGACTTCGCGCGGCTTCGGTCGCGTGATCACGAAACAAACTGAACGACCAGGCCGATAGCTTCCATCAACTAGGTCTTCATGAAGTTCGCCAAGATTTCGCTCAAGGTTCTGCTCAAAATCCAGCGCACTTAGCGTCATCCGCTTAGTGCGCCGGCAATCAAAGTAGGCTTGAACGAGATCCTCGAATGAAAGGAGGCCCTCTACATCGCACTGATTTGCGGAAGGCGCGGACTCGACCGTTGTTGTTCTTGTTCGAGTTATCCTGTTTGCCATCGTTGAAGTTCTGGTTCCAGGCGTTGTTGGCCGAGTACTGCGTCGAATTTCGCTATCTACGTCGCTCTGCTGATGACCCTCATCGATCAGCGGAGAAACTGCGCTAGACCCATCCGCACACTGGCAGACGGTTTCTTTATTGCGCATGGCGGTTTCCTCGTGGGAAAGCGGCGAAACCAGATCAATGATCGCGCAGGCATCACGGCCTTGACCGTGACACAGCGGGCGACGATGCGGAGTGTTTGCGCCAACCACCAGCCTGTTTGCCGACTTGATCTGTGAGCGCGATAGCCGCAGCGTATTGCTTCGTTGAGATGAGATGCATATCCCTCGAAAGCCGCAGTTGAAGATTGATCACGCCGAGACGTTCAATCAACTCGTTCAGATGGGGAACCTTATCGGCAGCCTCATTCGCCCGAAAGATCAACGTAACAATTTCCATCGCTTCGCTGGCCAGTCGAGATCCGACGAGTTGCTTGAGATCACGGGGAATGTTTCGAACCATCTCCATGATTAACCGGAACAAATCGTATGCGACCTTGTAAATAGGCAGTTGGGTTGGCGCGGCCATTTCAAATTATTAAATATTGAAATTTAATCTGCGGAAGGCGCGGACTCGACCGACGTAGCCCTTGCTCGAGAGAACCTGCCTGCCATCGCCGAAGTACTGGAGCCAGGCGAGGCTGGCCGAGGACTGCGTGCTCGTCCAGTACCAATGCGGCCCGAACACCTGAGCAATCGTCGCCCATGCCAACGAAAGCTCACGTTGCGCCGGCAGGTAGAAATCGCTATGCCCGTCCTTCGTGTATTCAGAGCACCACTTCGCTGCTGGATGATCGACCGAATCATCGTTCAGCGCGATCGTATTCGTGAGACCGTCAATCTTACTGTCGGCGCCTTTGACCGTGTGGTTGTAGCCTCCGTACTGCAGTTCTTCGCCCTCGTCCATGGACACGATTCGATGAGCCACCCCCCCATCTGCGACGGGCATCACGCCCGCGTAAATGCCGCCTTGGCCATCCCAGTACTCACCGATTTTGGGTATTGCGGCGGATGCTCGCGGCGCGGCGGCTGCGGCCCCAAGTACTTTATCGAGCCATGCTTTTGCTGCTTCTTCATGCGGCACCACAAGCTTGCCGCCATGAAACGGAATGATGAGTTCGCCCATCTGGTCCTCACTATGTGATTGATTGGTTTATGCAGTCGAAATGATTGAATAGTTAAATTTTGATGCTGCGGAAGGCGCGGACTCGACCGTAGTAGTACATGAACGAGTAATCCTGAACGCCATCGTAGAAGTACTGGCTCCAGGCGTCGCTGGCCGAGTACTGCGTGCTCGTCCAGTACCACGCTTCATCAAACGCTTCAGCGCCGCCTTCACGGAACAATTCGACCGGCGTTTGACCAGGCAGATGAATCGTGTACGGATACCCCGGCGGAACGCTGCTCGGATTGTCGCCGTTGCGATAGACCCAGTTCTCTTCGCTCGTCGGCTTGAAGTTGCGGTATGCGAGTTCGAGCTGGTCGCGCGCCGGGATGTGCCAATCGTCGAAGCCGGCGATGCGCAATTCAAGCACGCGCTCGGCGATCACGAGACCAGACTCAGCCATCGCTTTCGTATTTGATATGCCGTCGCAGAAGCTGGCCGCACCCACGATCTCCGATCCGTACTTGCCCCATTCATGCGTATCGGGCAGTTGGCCTTCTTCTTTCGGCGCCACGACCTGCGCATAGACTTCACCGCCGAAAGTGATTCGACCAACGTAAAAGCCGCCTTCCCACGGCGTTCCCGCGATAGTGGGAACGTCGCTCGGCTTGAAAATTGCGTTCATGTGTTGATCTCCAGTTATTTCGTTGTTCAATGCCGATGATGCTCATCCGCCTCGACGCCTTTAGCGCCTTGATAGACGGCCCAAGCGAAGAGCCCCAACGCTATCATCAGGGCGATGATGATCTTCCATACCATTCGGGCCCCTAAATTAGTTCTCGATAAAGCAGCCCAGCCAAGCAACCGACAGATTCCGCATGAGGCAGCGGTTATGGAGTCTCATCCCTAAGCGTGGGGTATGGTTGACGAGGCCCAGTCGTCAATGTCTGCGGCTAGCTTGTGTGGGGTGCCTTTGTGGATGCGGTCTTTCCCGCCGTCAGCGTATCAAGAGGCTCGCAACTCTCTGTCTTTCCAGGCAGTCAGACGTACTTTTTTCTCGCCAGTTGAGCACTCAGTCGTCATCGAGCGGGCTCGGCACTGCTGCAATGCTTCTGGAAGGACGCCGGTAGTATCAGGGAGTGTGTCTCGTCAGCTAGCGTCACCGTAAGAACCATCGATCAACACGTATGGGCCAGTGGTTTCGCGCGATTGCACTATGTCGGGACTTCGGCGCCCTTCCAGAAGAACTGCTTGCCCGCATCGGTGCCGGCTACACCCCGCTATGCAGGCTCCGGCTACCGATGCAAGTCTTCAACCACCGCCATCGTTCTATAGCCCCTCTGGGAGCCAGGCGATGCCAGTAGTAGCCGTCGATCTTCGGTTCTTCTCAGGGGTGACGGGTTGAGCCCTGTGCCTATCCGCCCTTTCGGACTATGAGCATGTTCTATCTCTTGCATTGTGGATCAAATGCATTCAGCGCTGGCCGCTCCACGACTGGCATGCTTAGCGGCAATGGTATTGCTCGGCGATCGCCGTATGCCTACGCTGGCAAACGGCGATTCGCTGCTCACAATGTCAGCATGCTTCCCCGCTTCTACGCGAGCCAGCGCTGAATGCACTCGATTCCACGTTGTTAAAGAGCCCGTCCGCTGTCACCGGAACGGCGCGCCCGTTGGCGCTATTACGATCTCGTCAGTGCGGACATAATCCGCAGACACCTAGCCGTGTGTTGCCGCTTCCTCTAGGCGTTTCGATCTGTAAATTTCTAAATTTCAAATAAATAATCTGCGGAAGGCGCGGACTCGACCGTAGTAGCCCTTGTGCGAGAAATCCTGTCGGCCACCGCCGAAGCCCTGGAGCCAGGCGATGATGGCCGAGTACTGCGTGGACGACCAGTACCAATCGTCGCCGAAAAGTTCAGCGGCAGTGACGTAGGCGAGATTCAGCTCGCGCTGAGCCGGCAGATAGAACCCGCTAACTCCGTTCTTCTCGTACTTCGATGCCCACGCTGCCGCCGGATGATCGATGCCCGACTCGAGCAATGCAGCCGTATTCGCAAGACCATCAACCGTGCTGCTAGCACCCTCGATCCGCGTACCGTAACCACCGAACTGCAGGCTTTCGGCTTCATCTTCCGACGCGATCAGGTGATACTGCGGGCCACCTTTGATGCCGGGCATGATCCCGACGTAGATCCCGCCCTGCTCTTCCCAGATCGTGCCGAGACGCGGTGCGGTGAGGACTGCTGATTGATTCATGGTCTTTCTCCTGTAGCGGGAGCGGTTGTTAGGCGACTACTACTTCGTCCGTTTCGTTATCGAACACACGCCAATCAGCGCCAAGCCCAGCGATTTCTGCGACCGCAGCATCTCGGTCATTCGTTACAGCCCGTTGCTTCCAGTTCACGACGCCGTACGTTCCGCAATTTCGGCCGCCACGTTTTTCCGCGCCTTGCCCCCGAGGGCGGGTCATTTCTTGACGCTGCTGAATCTCGTAGCGATACATCGTCGTTCCCCATCGTTGCGTTGGCCAGCTCGTTGTGCGCCGTCCTTGGAATGAATAATAGGCGTCCCTATCGTTCAGGTCAATAGGAATTTCGATCAGACGCGAGGAAATTTGTAACAGACGACAAAAACCCCGCTGGTGCGGGGTTTGTGGAAGAGAAGCGGAGGGTTACAGATGCGAGCGCGGAGGCTCGTCTAGGACAGGGACTACGTCAAGCAGTTTTGCGGCAGCGCGAAGACAGACGTGGGCTTGTTCTAATCTAGACTTCAAAACGCAAGTGGAACACTTATCTTCCTCGTCGGCCTGGTTCTGCGGGCGCTTTGCAGGCCATACAACGCCTTCTATGAGTGTGCCCATGGCACCTCCACACGTACTCAGCTTGGCCGCAATGGGCTTGGGCGAAGCTGCCATACAAAAACGTCGAGGAATTTCTGGCCGATCCCCTCAGTTGCGAGCGCGCGCAGCAGGCATCTCATCCTGAGTTGGCTCGGTCGTAGCAATGATTGCCCCGATTGACGCTACCAATATCCCCCGGCGCCGACCCTGGATGCGATCGATTCTTGCGAGTTCATTGATAATGACCCTCATTTCATCGGAAATCCCATCCAGCGAAAGCATGTTATCACTTTCTTTCGGCGTGGTTTCATGTCCAACTATTGGGGCTTTCTCTAACGTCTGATTGTCGGTGGATTGATCTAGATCATCATGAGGCCGCCCTTCTCCGCGCGCCAGCCATCGAGGATTCACATTCAGCGCCGTCGCCAGATCCACGATGCGTGCAGTTTCTCCCTCCCCGTTTTCCAAGGCCCAAAGCGTGGGTTGCGACATACCAGCCAGCCTCGCAAGTGCTCGCTGGGACAGTCGTTTCGGCTTGGCGAGCTTCTCTCGGGCATACCTCACCCGGCCGCCAACAGTCATCAAATCGTAGGGCTTATCCATATAGGAATTCTTATCTACCAAGCGAACCAAATTCCTATTGACTTGATTGATAGTCGTGACTATCATTGGTTCATGGACATTGATCTTCAAAGCTTGGTTCGCACACTCGTCGAGGCTGGTTGTTCTCAGCGCCAGATCGCTCGTCGCGTTGGATGCAGTCAGCCAACTATCTCGAACATCCTGACCGGCAACATCGGAAAGGTCCGCCCTTCTTATGCTGTCGTGACTGGAATTCAGACGATGGTCGCTGAGGTCCAGGCAAGCAAAGTTTCGGCCGCAGCTTAGCGCTTCGGCAAATCGGTGGTCTCCGTACACGCCACCCCGACGTGTAACGGTTTGGGCGATGTGATCATCGCTCTTTTTTACAGCATGCCGGCTGGCGTTTTGCGGGTCGGTTAGGTAGTTCATGAAATTAGGCGTCCTATGTGGCGCCTTCATTTGGCCTCGTGTTGTACGTGGAACGATACGTAGAACACGAGGAACTTTTAGAAAAATAGATAGGGGAAGTAGATGCAAACCGAGATGCCGATCTTGCAGGGGCTGGCAACCCCCGAATGGTTGTCCGAGTTTTTGATTGGGCGCTTGCGCAACGAGCACGACGCATTACTGCTTTGCTGGAACAAACGCCGAATCAAGTACTCGATGAGCGACGCAGCCGCCCTTCTTGGCCTGCCGAAGTCTCATCTGTCGAACATCTTGTCGGGCAAGAAATACCTGCCCTACGACATGCGGATTCGGTTCCAGCAATTCTGCGGGAACTTCGCGATCCGCCAGTGGGAAGACAAGGTGTTTGGGTTTAGGACCGTCCCCGAATCGCCGCAAGAGCGCGAGATCCGGGAGCTGAAGGCGAAGGTCGCCGCATTGGAGGCAGCAGCGTGAAGATCGAGATGGGAAAAATTCCGATTCGAGTTGATCTCGATTCCCCGGCCATCGGCGACGTCTACCGCGCCAAAGGTGGCCCCGGCCCTACACGCTTCTACGTCATTGTCGCCCTGACTGGCCGCATGGCTCATGCGCTCGGCATTGACAGCGAAGGTGCCATCACAAGCACAACGAGCTATGCGCAATCCGTCTTTGCGCAGCGTGACATCGTAGGCCGCGTGGCTGGCCTTGAAGAAATGACACTCCAGCTTACGTGGGAGCCAGTCTGATGACACGCCCCTACCATCACTGGACAACCGGCGATATCCGTGTCCTTCGCGACCATTATCCGGCCGGCGGCGTTCGCGAATGCTTGAAATACCTACCGAATCTGTCGAGCAAGAGCATCCGCATGCAGGCGGCGAAGTGGGGAATCCGCTTCGCAGGAGAAACAAGGTAAAACCCACTGGGTTATTTTTGGGTATGCGAGACGAAACCGAAGGCAAAAGCCAGATGAAGTATTACAGCAAGCACATCGGCGATTTCGCCACCGCGACGCGTCTCCTTAACCTCACTGAGCGGGGTGCTTACAACGAGCTGATGGACTACTACTACTCCTCCGAAAAGCCGCTGCCGGCTGATTTGGACGCGTTGTGCCGCATTGCCGGCGCATTCTCGGAACAGGAAAGAGCCGCTGTGGACAAGGTTTCCAGGCAGTTCTTCGAGAAAGTAGATGGTCAACTGTTCCACGAAAAGATCGAAGAGCAAATTCTCTCTTACAACGAAGAGGCGGAGAAGAATCGGTTGAATGGTGGCAAGGGTGGTCGACCTAGAAAGATCGAAGAAAACCCAGTGGGTAACCCAGAGGGTTCCATTTCGGATACCCAGAGGCAAACCCAAAAAAAAGCGAATCCAGTAACCAGTAACCATATATCTAAACCTAACGGTTTAGATAAAAGCAAAAAGGCGCCTGCGGCACCTTTTGCCCTGCCCGACTGGATTCCCGAAGACGCATGGACGGATTTCGTTGCCGTGCGAAAGCAGATGCGCAAGCCGATGGGTGAGGCTGCGATGAAGTTGGCCGTGAAGGCGCTCGACAAGCTGCGCGGAGAGGGAAATGACCCAAAGGCCGTGATCGAGCAGTCGATCATGCGTGGCTGGACTGGATTCTTCCCGCTGCGCGGCGATTTCGCTAAGGCCGCAAAACAGGCGAGCCGCCATAGCGGCTTTGATCAGGTCGATTACCGTGAGGGCATAAACGGCGATGGGAGCTTCTGAACCAATTCCGCAAGAGACGCGCGCAGCGAGCTGCGACCGTCACGGCGATTACGAATCCAAGGGCATGTCCCTGCTTGGTCGTCGCATGATCTGGACTGGTTGCCCGATTTGCGGGGAAGAACAAAAGATCGAGGCCGAGAAGCAGCGACGTGCCGACGAAGAGGCAGATCGCCAACGCCGCATGGAGCAACGTTTGAGCCAGTCTGGTGTCCCCATGCGTTTTCGTGACCGCACGTTCGATAACTTCGTCGCCGATACCGAGCCAAAAAAAAAGGCCCTGCAAATCGCAAAGGAATTTGCCGAGAACTTCGCTGACCATTCCCGCGACGGCACAACGGTCGTTTTTTCCGGCAAGCCGGGTACAGGGAAGAGTCACCTTGCACTGGCCGCAGCTATGGTGGTCATGAACACCGGAACGGCGATGTATCTGAACGCGCTCGATCTGGTCCGCATGGTTCGCGATACCTGGCGACGCGATTCGGAGATGACGGAAAGCGCGGTCCTGAACGAATTATCGAGTGTGAGCCTACTAATCATCGACGAAATCGGCGTGCAGTACGGCACCGATGGCGAGCAAGTGATTCTGTTCGATGTGTTGAACCGCCGCTATCGCGATTTGATGCCGACGATCCTACTCACGAACCTCGGCGCAAAAGGCATGAAGGAATTCCTCGGCGAGCGCAGTTTCGACCGTCTGCGTGAGGGCGGGATATGGGTCGCGTTCGACTGGGAATCGCATCGTGGATCGCGAAAAGCAGCCTGAGCGCCAATGTCGCACGTGTCGATTCGCGACCAAAGACCCCGGCAACGAATCGCATTACCGCGTTGGCTTGAGGAACTGTAAGCATCGCCCCGTCTGGGTATTCGTTGTGGGCGGCCAGACATGCGATAGGTGGGCGGCGAAGTAAGGAGATGATGGAAATGGAACAGATTGCAGATGGTGTGCGTAGTACAACTAAGCGCGTGATAGGTGATGCTGTTTTGTATCTCGGCGATTGCCGAGAAATCCTGCCGACACTGCCGCGCGTGGATGCGGTGATTACTGATCCGCCGTATGGGATCAACGAGAACAGCAAGAAAGTCGCGTCGCGCGGAAAGATCGCCAAGCCGACCGACTACGGTGCGTTCGATTGGGACAAAGACCCGATTGACCATGACTTGCTCGCATCTGTCATCGCGGCTGGGAAACATGCGGTCGTATTCGGCGGCAACTACTACCCCATGCCTGCAGCGTCTTGCTGGCTGATCTGGGATAAGCAAAACGGCGCGAACGACTTTGCCGATTGCGAGCTGGCTTGGACGAACCTCCCGAAAGCCGTCCGGATTTTCCGCCACCTCTGGAACGGCATGATCCGGGCTGGCGAGGAAAAGGGTCAGCAACGCGTCCATCCGACCCAGAAGCCGATCGCTGTCATGCAGTGGTGCATCGAGCAGGCTGGCATGCCGGAAACGATTCTGGACCCATTCATGGGTTCCGGCACGACTGGCGTCGCCGCTGTCCGTCTCGGTCTCAAATTCATCGGCATCGAACGCGAGCCGCGTTATTACGAAATCGCATGTGAACGTATTGCGAACGCCCAGCGTCAGGAATCGCTATTCGAGCCAGAAGCTCCGAAGGCGGAACAAACGGCATTGTTTGGAGAATGATCATGGGCCTGAAATCCCGCAATAAAGGAAAAACTGGAGAGCGCGAGATTGCCGCCATTGTGCGTGATCTGACCGGCTGGGACGTGAAACGCCGCGTTCGCCAGCACGATGGCGATAGCGACCTCGAGGGCATTCCCAATTTCACTCCGGAAGTGAAACGCCATGCGACAGCGACGCGGGCAGATGTTCGTGAATGGTGGAAACAGGCTGCCGAACAAGCAATCGCGGAGAACAGAATTCCCGTTCTCTTCTATCGAAGAGATCGGGACGAATGGCGCGCGGTTTGGCCTCTCGGCGTCGAGTCTGGCGGCGTTTTCTTCACCTATCAATGGACGGCGGAAGGAACTGTTGACGCATGGGCCGCAGTCGCCCGCGAAATCGCAAACACGGAAACGGAGGTGTGTGATGGCAGCAAGCAAGAAGCGTAAAGCATATCGGCCCAGGCCCGTGCGGCTGCATTCCTGCCTCGTAGCGATCGAGCGCAACCGCATCATGAAACAGGTCGTCACCGAGGACTTCTCCGACGAGTTCGAGATGGTTGCCCTCGCCGCTCTGGATGCGATCACGCGCGGGCATGGCACCAAGGATCAGTGGGATGTGCTGGCGAATTCGCTGAATCACGGCTGGTTGCTCGCACGCGCAGGTCTGGGCTCCGAAGCTCGCGACCTGTTCGACGATGCACACGAAGCGATGCGCCGAATGATACCGACGTACCACGAGACCGGAAAACTCGTATTCGTGTCGGCCGTCGATCAATCCACCGTCGAACAGGCGATCTCCACCTGGATCGAGCAACTGAAGATCATCACGATTGGCGAGATGAACGCTGCGCTGGCCGTGGTGGAGCGTGAATATTGGAAGCATCGGGAGGGCGCCTAATGCCAACCAAACCAACCACGCGCGATGCGATCAAGCGTGCCATCAAAGAGTATGGCCCGATGACGGTTCAGGAACTTGCCGAAGAACTCGGAAAGGTATCTAAGACGATTGGTTCGTGTATTAGTTCGTCGCGCTCCGGAAAGAAGAAACACTTCTACGTGAAGGAGTGGCGGCCTCAAGTGGGGATCGCTGGCTTGGCTGCCGGTGTCTATGCCATCGGCAACCATAAGGATGCTGAACCGTTCGTGCAAAACCGCAAGGCCACGAACGCTCGCTATTACCAAAACAACAAAGGGTTGATCAAGGTAAGGCGTGCTGGGCGCCAAACCAACCACTTCGCCTCCCTTATTAGCCAGGTGACCAAGTGACTATCGCAAAACGCATCTGCCAGTACATGGAAGATAACGAGACTGCAACGCGACCGCAAATGTGTCTTGCTTTGCACGAGCAAGAGAAATCTGTTGAGACGGCCGTCCGCAAGTTGCTGCGTGAAGGATGCCTCGTGGATACCGGTGATCGGGTACCGAACTCACATGGCCGCGCGTCGCCGGTCTACGAGCGTGGAAGCAAGGAGTTTGACGAAGCGGCATCGAAGAAGGGGCCGAAGTCGGCGCGCGAACCCAAACACGCGTCTTACTCCTTCTCCGATCTCGGAAATGCAATGGCTGGATTCTTTTCTGCCCGGGAGGCAGCTTGAGCACCCTATACCTCAGCGGCCCAATGAGCGGGATGCCTGACCTGAATTTTCCGACGTTCAACGCGGAAACCGCGCGTCTGCGCGCCCTTGGGTTCACGGTCATCAATCCAGTCGAGATCAACCCCGATCCCGACGCGGACTGGCTCGATTGCATAGCGGCTGACATCGTTCGCATGCGCCCTGCCGATACGATCGCTTTCCTGCCTGGCTGGGAAGCGTCAGCGGGTGCGCAAGTCGAGCACATCGTCGCTCGTCGCTTGGGCATGAAGGTGGTGATGGCCGCCGATATCGTCGACGAGGTGGCCGCATGAGCGCCGAAAATCCGAAAGACACCATTGGCAGCCGCAAAGCCCCAATGAGCACCGTTCCCTCTGGTGTTATTGCAGAGGTCGGCGTCGCGATGCTGGAAGGCGCGAGCAAGTATGGCCGGCACAACTTCCGAGCAAGCAAGATCCGCAGCTCGGTCTACTACGACGCAACACTCCGCCATGTGTTCGATTTCTGGGAAGGCAGCGATATCGATCCTGACTCGGGCTTGTGCCATCTCACGAAGGCCATCGCTTCACTCGTCGTATGGCGCGACGCGATGATGCAAGGAATGTTGATCGATGATCGCCCACCCTGCTCTGCTGCGTTCTATCCGGAATTGAACGTGCTTGCAGCGAAGATCCTGGAACGCAATGCCGACCGCAACCCGCGACATTACACGCTCGCTGATGGTCTCGCCGAACACGCATCCCGCGAAGACGACGCACGCCTGATCGCAGACAGCAACGCAGGAGCCGCATAGCAATGCAATCCCGTCGAGTCTCGATGATCGAAGCAGGCACGAGCGCGATAGCTGGCTGCGTTCTGAGCATGATCACGAACTATATCGTCCTGCCCCACTACGGAATGAGGGTAAGTCTGATCGACAACGTGATCTTGACGGGGATTTTTACTGCAGTCTCCTTCCTGAAATCTTACGGAATTAGGAGATTGTTTGCCAACTTGAGGGAGAGGCGAAGCAAATGAACACCGCCGACTACGTAGTCGCCATCAGCAATCTGACGCACCAGATCAATGAATCGAGTGCGAAGGGTTTTGCGAACAATCCAAACGCCGTAGCGCTCGTTAGCGAGCTTGCAACGCTCGTCGAGAAGCTCGAAGAACTCGCGCTGGCCGAGTGTGTGGGGCGCAAGGTATGAGCCTTTGTCATTTTCCACGCTACATCGAGGACAAACGTTGCTTGGTCTACTGCGGCCCAGAGCATTGCAATTGCCGTACAGGGAATCCAGTTGAATGGCGTTTGCAGCAGGCTCGTTTCGGGATTGTCGCAAAACCGCACATTCGATTCGTCAACGGCTCTTGGCAGATCGGTTATCGAGGCGAAGCTCCAACCGTCTCTGGGATATCGCCAAAATTTGTCTACCAGATATGGAGATGGGGCGAAGATGGCTATTCTGGGGAGGCGCAATGAGCAACGTTCCAACCATCTTTAACGGCGAGATGCAGCTCATGAATTGGGGCGAATCGTCGGCGAATGGCGCATGGGTCAAGTTCTGGATCACGCCGGAGGATCTGGAGGCATTTCGCCATCTCAAGTGTAAGAGCGGAAAGATCGCAGGGCATCGCGTCGCGGCAGTGCTCGTCGAAATCGGAGACGACGAACAGCCGGTGCAGCGTGATACCACGGCCACGGGAAATAACGCGGCCAAGGGTGGCGCACTTGCCGTGCTGGCTGGTCGCTTGTGCGCGGACGAAAGATTTTGGGAATTTGTAAGCGATACATACGGAGACAAGATTTCTCATCCCGATCAATGTGCTATCTGGGTGCGGTGTCAATGCGAAATCAGAAGCCGTGCTGAACTTGACCATAACGAAGCCGCAGCAGAAGCGTTCCACCGCATCATTCGCGGCCCATGGCAAGAGTACTGTCAACAGAGGGGATGGAAGTGAGGGGATTTATCGCTTCGTTCATGCAATTCACGACTATTGCGATTTATATGGATTTCCATGGCATCCCGTTGGGAAGCAAGGAATATTGGATTATGGCCGCAATACTTGTCATCTCAAACGCGATCGCTGAAGCAATAAGGGGATGGAATAATGCATGACGGCATCTGCATACTCTCATTCATCAGCATCGGCCTGCTTTGGCCTAGCTGGCTTCAACACCATTCGCGCGGCTGGAAGTTACTCGCGCTTTGGGCGGCTCCGATGGTCGGCTTCTTTCTGGGGTGGATGGCGAAATGAAAAAGAGTCAGTTTTTATCCCTATGCGCAGTAATTGTCGCAGCACCGCACGTTAGTCCAGAGGCAATACAGTGGATTTGCCCCATCACGTTGCTCGTTTCGTGGGCTTACGCATGGAGAGATGAATGAAGCGATCTTCGCTGATCCGCAAGACCCCGCTCAAGCGCGGTAGTTGGTCCCGCAAAAGCTCACCTCTTCCCGAAGGCACCAAGCCCGCGCGCAAGACGGCGATTAAGGCGCGGGTGAAGTCGAAGACGAAGGCTGAGCGCGAGCATATGGGAATCGTCGCAGGGAGTTTTTGCATCGTGTGCCGCAATGAGGGATTGGGCGAATCACCAGCCGAACTGCATCATCCGCGGTTCCTGGCTGGCGGAGGCCAGCGATCAAGCCATATGGATGTGATTGCGCTCTGCCCAATGCATCACCGCCTCGGCGGCTGGGGTGTGGCGTTTCACGCAGGTCCTGCGGAATTCGAGCGCCGGTACGGGACTGAGGCGGAATTGTTGGCGCAGACGCGTCAAGAGATGGGATTGGAGCAAACTGAATTGGAGGAAGCTTGATGGGTCATTATGCATGCGACATGCGACCGGAATGGTTCGCGAAAGACGAGAAACCGGCAAAACCGAAGAAGCGAGCCAAAGAGATGGTTGACAGATGGATGGGTAATTGCGATGTCGTTCTGAAAACGGAGGCGTACGACGATTTGGTGAAGCATATCGCGAAAGAGATTAAGAAAGCGGAGACGGTATGACCAACACCATCGAATTCCGCCGCTTCGGTCGCCGTCGCTGGTTCTTCTGCATGCTGGAGGATGGCGAGCTGAAGCTATTCGGTTCTGCGGCTACTGCTCAAGCATGGGCAGTTACGCAGGGATTCAAGGCTGTGTTCCCGGAGGAAAATTAATGGAATCCAAAGAGATTTGGATCAAAATCCATTTAGATGAGGTGTTGAGATATTGGGCAGATGCATACGATGGCGGCGATACTCAGAAAATCGTGCAGCGTGAGTACTTTGTCGATATCACAAAGAAAGTAGCTTTGTTCAGACTCGTGACGGAGACGAAGGAGTGAGCGCCCTAGCCAACACAATCCGCCAGCTCTCGGGACGGCTCGCCCTGCTTCGTGCCGAGCGTGAGCGCTACCAAGCGCTGTGTGCTGCGGCCTATCAACTCGCCGGAACCGTGAATGCGCCCGTGCGATTTCTCGATGCGTTCTCGGATGGCGCAAATGGCGAGATCGAGGCACGGCAGAGGACGGATGATCTGCTGCCGATCGATCCGCAAGAGACGGGCGCGTTTCCGGCGTGGTCGGATGCGGAGGTTGAGGGATGGAAGCGCGATGCAGAACGATATCGAGGATTGTTCGACGCGCTGCATCATGGAGATATCCCGATGAAAGAATCAAGTATTTCACTGAATGTCTGTGGAGTTCCGCCGAACCGCGCCGAATTCAATGAGGCAGTGGATTTTGCTATCACACCGTCACTGGAGATCAAATGATCGACATCGAAGAACTGGAAAGGCTGGCTAAGGCGGCCCCTGCTGGGACATGGAAAGAGGTTCATAGATTTGGATCGAATGCCATGTTGGCAATCGACGAATCATCCAATGGCAAAAAATTCGTGCTTGGGCCGACCCATAACCAATCTGGTTTCCTGGAGATTGATTTTGGCCCTGGCGCAAAGGAATGGATTGAGGGAACTTCCCCCGCCGCAATCCTCGAACTGGCCGCAGAGGTGCGGAGGCTGCGAGAAGATCTCCAAGCCGCCAAGCTACTTGCTCACGCCAATGGGGAGATGTTTCGGGCGGAGAAGGCGGAAGCCGAGAAGCTTCGCGGCGTAAGAAGCACGTTGCTTGGAGCATGCACCGAGGCAATCCTTGCGCTTGCCCATGCCTCACAAAACAACCCGCTATATCAGTCGGCATATGACACGGTGAATTCAGCAATTGTCGTTGCTCACAAACCTAGCGACTAACTATCGCAACCCTTTGTTTTAGTAGTAAAATATGGAGTGCTAAGCGACAGGAGATCGCTAGTTTATCGGGGCTCACGCTATTCTGCGGGGCAATCATGAACGTTGTGAACGACGGTAAGCGGATCGCTCAATCGGAAGATGAGCACATCAAGGAACTCGTCTACAAGTGGGTCGGTTGGCATCGATCGCGCAAGCTGTTTGCGCCGCCTGTTCCGAAAAGCATTTTGGCAAGGATCGGTGAGCCGCCCGGCAAAGATTATGGCGCAGATGGCCCTGATGCCGAACTGAGCGCCGCAGCGTCTTATTTCAACCTTGCGCTCTTGGCCATGCCGGAAGGTAAGCCGAAACAGGCGTTCTATCTGCTTTACTTCCATCAAGTACGTCCGGCCAAGCTGATCATGGATGCACTCGAACTGGAGAAGTCGCAGTTCTACGACATGGTGAAGAAGTTTCGTAAGGACACGTATCGCGCGTATCAACGGATGCTTTGTCAGTGAGGTATCGGAATGCCAATCAAGCCTGAAAATCGCAACCGCTATCCGGACAACTGGCCTGAGATCCGCGCGCGCATCCTAGCGCGGGCCAACAATCGCTGCGAGCAATGCCATGTTGCGAATGGCGACACGATCACGCGTGGAATCGAAAAAGATGCTGGAACCTTCCAACGGTTTTCCGGTGAAGGCGAGGTGTACGACGCGGAAAATGGCCGAGTGCTTGGGTTCTGCAAGGCGTCCGAATACAGCAGTAACGACCGGTGGACGAAGATCGTGCTTACGATCGCTCACCTCGACCACGTGCCGGAGCACGTTTCAGATGACAACCTGCGGGCTTGGTGTCAGCGCTGCCATCTAGCCTACGATGCCGAACACCACCGCGCCAACTCCGCCGCTACGCGCCGCGCTCGCAAGGCAATCGGTGATCTTTTTGAGCGCACCTGACCGTCCGCTAAAAACCGGATACTTTAGTTCAAACAGTTTCCGAGAATTTGCTATGATTTCTGAAAGTCTGGAATTCGTCGCCCAGACAAAACAAGCCCTGCCACATGCGGGGCTTTTTCATTTCCGCTCGCCATGCGCTCGACCGCCCTTCCGTCCCACATGTATCGCGATCCCCTCGCGATCCTTGAGGCGAAGCAATCGCGAGAGCGCCGAGAAGCCGCCAAGCGCGTCCGAATGGACCGCAATGAGGCGGAGACTTGGAGCGACGCCCGGAAGGCCGCAGAAGCGTTATTCGACAAGCCTGAGCAAGATTAGCGGAGGCATCATGCATCCATCCAGCAAGGTATTGATCGGGATCGCGATGCTGGTTGTATTTTGCTGCTGCGTGATTGCAAAAGGATTGCTGCGCCATGATCGACGCAAATGAGCTGGCGGAATGGGCTGCAACGTGCGCTGCAATCTCTGAGGATGCGGGCTTGCTGGAACTGCCGCACGAGATGGACGACGCCGAAGCAGATCGCATGATGACGCTGTATAGCTGGGGCATGTCTCCGAATGCTGCGGCGCATGCAATGTATGCTCGGCATTGAGCGTTCACGAAAAATGAACATCGCCAAAAAGTGTACATCGGCAGAATTCTGCTAAATCAGGCGAGAAAACGCTAATATTTTGGTGGAAATATGCCGAATTACATCGTCGCATATTGGCTGAACGAAGCCGCTCGGGCCGCGTGGCTCTGGTCGCGCTGGCTCGATAGCGCGGCGGAGGCTTGGTCGGAATAGTTCTGACATCCCCGCCACAATGAACGAAGTGCCCTGCCAAATCGGATAGTTCCGAGATCGCAGGAAGAAACCGGCCGCAATATCTGGCGGACGCGCGAACCCGTCACGCGCACCGTTTCGCTTCCGTAGCTCAATAGGTAGAGCGGCTCCTTTGTAAGGAGCGGGTTGTGGGTTCGAGTCCGTGCCGGAAGCACCAAACATTGTCCTGTGGCTCAATTGGTAGAGCGCTGCGTTGAAGGCGCAGGCGTCCTAGGTTCGAATCCTAGCGGGACAGCCAAAGCATGGAAGCGCAACCCGATAGGCGACGGGACCGGTCCTGAAAACCGTGCGAGCCGCAAGGCCTTGGGAGTTCGACTCTACCCCGCTTCCGCCACAACATGGAAGATTGCCAGAGTGGCAATGGGTCGGCTTGCTAAGCCGTAGCCGGTGCTCGCGCGCCGCGTGCGTTCGATCCGCACATCTTCCGCCAGAGGAAAGCTCCGGTACGCAAGCCGGCAAATGGGTGCAAAGCCCGTATCCAATCGGGAACAGAATCCCGAAAATCGCAGTAAATCGCCTCTCTCGTATCTGTATGGGGACGAGGCGCTTTATATATGGCGTAGCTCAGAGACTGAGAGAGCATGGGGCAAAAACCCCAGTGGGATCGGAATAGCAGCGCGATCCGCCATATATGAAGGCGAAATAAGCGACGCGCCTGGCGATAGCCACCTGCGGGTCACGCGGTCGCGAGAAAGTAACCTTCCCCATTTTTATGCGCAACTCCGGCCGCGCTTGAAGCGTCGGGAACAGGAAAGGCGGCTCATGATCGCAACCGAAATTCGAAGCCATACAGTGTATGGAGAATCAAGCACAACGGTAGTTTTCAAGTGCGAGCCGCCCATGCTGTTCTATCCGAGCGGAGATCGTCTGCTCGGTGATAGAGCCACTTTCTTGCGTTTCTCGCATGCGGCTGTTTGCGCCTTTAAGCAAAGCGAAGAATTTCCTTATGGCAGAACAGTGATCCACGCGAGCGAAAAACTTCAGGGTGGTGATGGCTTCTGTTATGGCAGCCTCGCCACCCCGCTCGTTATGGATGGCCATACAAACGCATGGACTGCGCTCGAAGGGTTGGGATATCAGATTGTCATCCATGATGACGATGGCCCGGTTACCGGATAACTGCGCGCCTCCTATCCATCGGTTTTAATGCGGTTAGGGCAGTTGCCGGATTCTGCCAAGCGTCGATGACGGACGCATAACCAACACCGGCTAGATCAATCTCGCAGGAATTTCCATGGCAACGCGCAAGGCAAAGACGATCCCAATCGTTGAGGACCGCGTGCAGACATGCGAATCCTGTCGGCATCGCTTCGCCAAGCACGATTACCAAGAATGCCGCCGCTATCCGCCTAAGATCGTACTCGACATGCAGGACGGCGGACATTTCAGCGCTTTCCCGCTGATCGGGCTCGAAGAATTCTGCGGAGAGTGGGCCGCGAAACTTAACTCGTAACCAAGGAAACGCATGGCACGCACCTACGATCCGAAGTTGCGAGAATTCGCATCTGAAGCCGAATTGAAATGGCTGGATGCGATTGACGAGTATAGCGGCCCGACGAAGGCAGCGCGCGAACTGAACGTTCACCATAGCGCCTTGACGCGCATGGTCGATCGCCTGGAAGCGTCCGCCGCAAAGCAAGGATGGTCGCCGGAACACCATATGACGCACATGGTCCCCGATGGATTCGGGGTCAAAGGCGTCAGCACATATTTCGATAAGGACGGCAATCCCAAGGGACAGTGGGTCAAAAGCTTTCTTGACCGGGATCGTCAAGCGCAAATTATGCGCGAGGCTGCTGCGGCAATGGCGGAAACGCTGCCGCGCGTTCGTCCTGTCGCCTCTCCTGCGAAGGTTGATGAAGCACTTTGCAATCTGATCGTTTTCACCGACTATCATGTGGGCCAACTCGCCTGGCACAAGGAAGGCGGAGCAGACTGGAACCTCAAGATCGCCGAGAACCTGTTGATCGCAAGCTTCATGCACTTGGTGCAAGCGGCGCCGAACGCGAAAAACTGCGTCCTGACGATCCAAGGCGACTTCCTTCATACGGATGGCCTGCTTCCGCTGACACCAGCGCACAAGAACGTCTTGGATACTGATGGCCGGTTCTCGAAGATCGTGGCCGCGGCGATCCGCGTGATCCGCCACCTCGTGAACTATGCGCTGAGCAAGCATCAACACGTGCACCTCGTAATTTGCGAGGGGAACCACGACGAGGCAAGCTCGGTATGGCTTCGGCATATGTTCGCCGCGCTCTATGAGAATGAATCTCGCCTGACCGTCAACGATTCGGAGCTGCCCTTCTACGCTTACCAGTTCGGTGACGTGATGCTTGGCTTTCACCATGGTCACAAGGTCTCGAATGAACAGTTGCCGCTTCTGTTCGCGGCGCAGTTCCCGAAGATGTGGGGCGACACAACGAAGCGCCAAGTGCACTGCGGCCACCGTCATCACGTCGACGAGAAGGAATACAACGGCGTGACTGTTGTTCAGCATCCGACGCTTGCGGCTCGTGACGCCCACGCTTCCCGCGGCGGCTATATCGCCAATCGGGCAGCGCAACTGATTACCTATCACGAGAAGTTCGGACAGGTCGCGCGTAACTTCGTGGTGCCGGAAATGTTCGAGGAAGCGGCATGAAAATCGCCTTCTCCGACCGCCTCCGCGCCATGCTCTCAGATCCCGAGGCCGAACGCCAGCTTCAATCGTGGATGGCAACCGGCAAGCCGGAATTCATCACGATCAAGCAAGACGGCGACGAGATCACGGTTCGGACGCAGTACGTGAAATCACTCCTTACTGCCCTACCGCATCATTAAACGACTTCGCCGCCCCGCCTGCTCAGGCGTCACGGGGCGCACGCAGCGCAACGCTGCAAGCCGGGTGACCGGCACTTATTCGTAAGCTATGACCTATTCCAGTAATCAGAACAACGCTGCAGGCGCGATTCCAGTGTATATCGTGTCTCAGCCTGGATCGGGTCCTTGGCCGAATACGCAAAGCAAGGCAGCCGGCGCAATTCCGGTCGTATTCGTCGCGCAGCCGGGCTCTGGCCCATGGCCAAGCGATCAGTCGAAAGCCGCAGGAGCAATACCTGTGCGTGTCGTGAGTGCGCCGACAGGCAATGGACCATTTCCGAACGACCAAGGCATGAATGGTGGTGCAATTCCCGTGTGGGACGCTACCAACCTGCCAGCACACGCCGCGGCTTACCCGAATGGGCAGAACACTGCGGGTGGCGCCATCCCGGTTTGGCGTGTGAATTGAAATCGGCAAAATGTTGACGTTGACAGCGCTAAGTATCTGCGCCGTGCTAATATGTCATCATGAAACCTGAAAAATTCAAAGACGCTCTTTCGCGACTCGGCATGAGTCAAGCTGAGTTTGCGCGGCGCACTGGTGTTGATGCCACAACGGTTAGTCGGTGGATGCAAGGTCATTCTCCGCTTCCGCAGTGGGCGGTCGAGTACATCCGGGTTCTCCTTCTTGCTAAGGAGATGCTCGGATGAAAATTGAACGTCAATACGATCGTAATGGGCGCGAATTGCGCTCTATGCGAAAGAGTGTCGGTGTCATCTATCGCGTCACCTGCGTCCCAACTGGCCGGGTGTACATCGGGAAGACCACACAAGTAAATCCGCTGCATCGTTGGCAGTCGCACTTGGCAGATGCGCGTCAAGGGAGCATGCGCGGATTTCAGGTTGCGATCCGAGAGTACGGGCCCGAAAATTTCGTGTTCGAAGTCATTGCTAGCGCGCTTTCGCGCGAACAACTCGACGCGCTTGAGATCGATGTCATTGCGCAATATGACGCGGATGCCTCCGGTCTGAACACAGAAGGCCCCTCAGCATGGAAGAAGACCACGGACAAAATGCTGATCGTTCAGCGATCAATGTTCAAGGCGGTCCAATACGTTGGTGTTGATAAGGTGATTGATGCGCTCGAATCACTTGCGGCACAAGGAAAGGCGCAGCATGGCACGCAAGAAAGCAGATTCTGAGAAAGAACCTTTCGCGCAGCGCCCCCGCCCGCCTGAATCGCTGTTTGCCGCAGAGAACTGGTTTCGTCGATTTGTACCTGCCGATGGCGTCGCGGAATGGGTGCATCAGACCTTGTTGAGCGAGCATTCGCCTCTCTATAACGCCGATCACTTCCATCTCAAAGACGCCGATGTCGAGTTTCTGTGGGCGGCGCAGGAAAACAGCAAGCAGATGCGCCGCATCGTCGGCCAGTGCGAGGAAATGACGTTTCGGGCCAGCGCTTGGCAGAAAGGCCGGCAAGAGCAGCAGATGGAAGAATGGTTCGGGCGGGTCCCAACATATCTCATCACGCTTGACGCGATGTATGCGGCCGAGTGCTCAGACATCGAATGGTGCGCGCTCATTGAGCACGAGCTATATCACATAGCGCAGAAGGCCGACGAGTTTGGCGCGCCAGCATTCACCAAAGACGGATTGCCGAAGCTCGGCATTCGATCGCACGACGTGGAAGAGTTCGTCGGCATCGTCCGCAGGTACGGTATCGGTGCGGGCGAAACGGCCAAGCTTATCGAGGCGTCAAGGCGCGTTCCCGAGATCGGCCAGATTGACATCGCACATGCTTGCGGGACGTGCCTGTTGCGAGCAGCTTAACTGATCACAGGGGATCAGCATGGATACACAGGATTGGGGTGAGCCAGTAAATTTCGGCATGACGTCCGAACATCAATGCTATGTATTCAGGGTACGCGGCCCGGAAAACAACGAAAACCTCCATGGTTTCGTGTTCGAGATTCCGCAAATGCGCGCCTTCCATCCTGCTTCGTACGACCATGAAACCGAGAGCTGGTATTCGACCATTGCACTCACGAAATCTGAGTTGGATCAGGTCTACGGTTCGCACAAGTTCGTGCAATTGGTGAATGGCCGACTCGAAGAGTTCCATATGTATCGTGGCAGCGGCGAAGCTGCATAAGACCTTTACGATACCTTTACCGAATTTCACATTATGGCAGCGCTAAAAGATGACGTTAAGGCGTTCATCGTGCGCGCCCTTGCCTGCTTTGACTCTCCGACCGATGTTGCTCGCCAAGTAAAGGACGAGTTCGGGATTGAAGTCACGAAGCAGCAAGTTTCTTTGTACAACCCTGAACGCGTCGTCGGGCGGGATTTGAGCGAGAAATGGCGCACGGTGTTTGCCGAGACGCGCAAAAAGTTTCTCGAAGACGTTTCGACTATCCCCATTGCCAGCCAGGCATTCCGCCTTCGCGCGCTGAACCGGATGTATGAGCGCGTACAGAACCAGGGGAACGTTGCTCTGGCGGCGCAACTCATCGAACAGGCAGCCAAGGAATCGGGCGGCTCATTTACCAACCGTCGAGAGATGACCGGCAAGGATGGCACCCCACTGATTCCAGCCAAGAGCGCCCAGGAAATGACGGATGACGAACTCGCCGCCTACATTGGAGCAAGCGGCGCAAGAACTGTGGATTCGCCGCAGAGCTAGAGAGGATGTCCTCTCTTATGCCCAAGCCATCGAAATACCGGGCAAGCCTGCCGGTGAAGATCCGGATGCGGAGTTCTTCGAGCCGATCGAAACGACGATGGCGCAGCATCATCGCCTCATTCTTGAGACGATGGAGCGGATCAGTAAAACGCCACACGGGCGGGCCATGTTCTTCATGCCGCCTGGCTCGGCTAAAAGCACATATGCCTCGGTCGTGTTCCCGTCCCGATATCTCGGCGCGGAGAAGAATCGCAAGGTCATTCTGGCTAGTTACGGCGATGACTTGGCGCGCAAGATGGGTCGCCGCACACGGTCGATCATCAAGCAGCAGCGGTTTAAGGGAATTTTCGGCTGCGAACTGACGACCGAATCATCGGCGGCGCAGGAGTTCTCGCTGACGAATGGTAGCGAATACATTGCAACCGGGATTCTCGGCGGTGTCACAGGCAATCGTGCCAACGGCATCATCATCGATGACCCGGTGAAAGGTCGCGAGCAAGCCGATTCGCCGACGATCCGAGACAAGACTTGGGATGCGTATAACGACGACCTGAAGACCCGTCTGATTCCTGGCGGCTGGGTCGTCATTATCCAGACGCGCTGGCATGAAGACGATCTAGCCGGCCGCATCCTTCCGGAAGATTGGAAGGGAGAATCAGGCCCGATTCTTTGTCGCGACGGGAATGTTTGGGAAGTCGTTTGCCTGCAGGCCCGATGTGAAGTCCAAAATGATCCGCTTGGCCGGAAGATTGGTGAATATCTCTGGCCGCAATGGTTCAGCGAAAAGCACTGGGCGCAATTCGAGAGTAATGTCCGCACATGGGCATCGCTCTATCAGCAGTTACCACGACCGCTTGAAGGAACGCTGTTCAAGGTCGAAAACATGCTGGTCGACGGGGCACCGATCCCGTGGCCGCAGCGCTGCGATTACGTCTTTGCCGTCATGGACTCTGCCCTCAAGGCAGGAGATAAGAACGATGGCACGGGAGTTACCTATTTCGCACGCAACCGCCATATCGGGCACAAACTGATCATTCTCGATTGGGATATCACGCAGATCGAATCTGATCTGATCGCCGAATGGTTCCCGAACGTCATGAATCGCGTTGAGGAACTGGCTCGGCTTTGCGGCGCGCGCATGGGCAGCGCCGGTAGCTTCGTTGAGGACAAAGGCAGCGGTATCACCCTGCTTCAGCGCGCAATGCGCAGTGGTTGGCCGGCTCAAGCAATCGACAGCAAATTGACGTCGATGAGCAAGGACGCGCGAGGCACTGGCGTCTCCGACTTTGTCTATCGTGGCGAAGTGAAAATCAGCGAGCACGCCTACAACAAGATCGTTGAATACAAAGGCCGCTCGCAAAACCATTTCCTGAGCCAATTCTTCGGATATCGGCTCGGCATCCCCAACCAAGCAGATGACCTGTACGACACAGGCGTCTACGGCATAGCAATTGGCCTCGGAGATAGCGACGGCCTTTGACAATTATCTTCCATGGCAGAAATCGAAATCACCGGCTCGCGACTTTCTTCGAGCCTGTCCGATCTGCTTATGGCGGACGACATCTTGCCGGGTTCGGAGCCGAGCTATCAGCTCTGTAAGACAATCTACGTGAGCCACCCACTGGGCGGCAAGATCGTAGATCAGCCCATCAAGCTGGCGATGAGCCAGAAGCGGAAGATCTCGATCCCTGGCGGACCAGAAGAGCGCATTCGCGAGGCCTTCGAGCGCAAATGGAAAGAAATCA